>Ga0247611_10000845_pt1 | contig 59018 bp, 58 predicted proteins | sample 177DNAGHGhighgp2_FD_192422 | JGI IMG/M metagenome (GOLD analysis project Ga0247611, IMG submission 192422) | Sheep rumen microbial communities from Palmerston North, Manawatu-Wanganui, New Zealand - 1770 DNA GHGhigh gp2 | ecosystem: Host-associated > Mammals > Digestive system > Stomach > Rumen... | reverse complement strand
CAGATTGCACATACATAAACAAATAGATCTTAAATCCAAAATTTAAAAAATTGAGGAAACTCAGTTCTTTTTGTCGTGATTATAATATCATAAAATTATGTATTTGACAAAACTTAGATAAACATAAAAAAACGAAAGATTTAACCTTTCGTTTCTATATTTATCGTATCCGTTATTTTATATTTATCTATCTAATTAATATAAGTTATTTATTTCTTGATCTATATAATAATTTTTGTAATTGTTCTAAAGAATCTGAATTCTTTTTAGAAAACGTTTTTTCTTGACAACAGAAATCAATTTTGTCTATGGCTTCTAATATATCTTCTTGTAAATATGGACTTTTTTTAGCAAGATTTATTAAATATAAGCGATAAGCATTAAGAGATACCCCTTCTTTGAATTCGAATGGATAATATTCTAATTCTTCTTGAATATCTTTTTGAATTGAATCTAAGTAATTATCATCAGATAATTTATCCATAAAATTATCCCAATTGCATTCAATAAGTTGGCATATTACATCAATATCTAATTTATTTCTTTTTGGTAATAGACATAATAATTCTAATTTAAAGTTAGCTCTATCATTTTTTAGTAATTCTAATAATCTATTTTTCTTTTTTGATTCAATTATAGTTTTCGCTATTAAAAGTTCTAATTCTTCTGATAAGTCCATTATCTTGCTCCTTTTTCTATTAATTATTTTTTATATGGGCTTTTTGTAGCCTTTTTTAAATATTTATCTAGGTCTAGATTATTATTAGCTCTTTCTATATCTTCTTCTAAATTATTACCTTCTATTTCTAATGATTCTGGTCCTGGTATAAATAAATCATTGTCCATTAGACCCTTTATTTCTTTTAGTTTTGTACTATCTAAAGGTATACCATAGGTATAAAACCAATACGGGTTCAATACCTTTATTGTTTCCATTATTCTAAATACTATTTTTCTCATAAAATTAAGTGTAGAAGTAATCTTACATAATTCTTGAATATTTTTATCTTGATTTTTATCATTTAAATTTATTGTAATATCAATTATTTCATTATCTAATCTTATTACTGATGTTCCTACTATATTTACTTTATATCCTTGTTCTTTTAATTTATTTATAACTGATAATAAAAATTGAGTATAGTTTTCTGCTTGCTTTGCGGTAATTCTTGACTTATAGGCTATATTAACATATAGATTAATTGTATCATTAAAAACATCTTCCTCTTGATTACCAGGTATACTTTCCTCGTTATCTACCAATTCATTTAAAACATCTTCGTAACTTTTTAATGATAATTCTGGTTCAAATTCACTTTGCAAATTATAAAAAACAACTCTATTAATTTTAGGATTATTTGTTAAATATTCATGTACTTCTTTTAAACCATTAAAAGTTGCTGGAAATACTGTGTATATTTGATGGTCTGTTATTTTTTCGTATGGTTTTCCTATTATTGTTGGGAATTTTTCTCTATTTTCAGAATAATCTTTATCATATAACATAATTAATTCTAAATATGATAATAAAGCTCTTTTTTCTTTCGTATTATTGATGTTTCTAATTTCTTTTTTTAATAACTTATAATTCTTACATCCTGCTAATATTACTTCATAGATATAAGTTATTTTTGTATTTTCATCACAATTATTTGATAATTCAAATTTGTTCCATTCTGGGTCTTTATTATTAATCTTAATTGATAATAATCTTTCTTTAATTATTCTTAATTCTTCTTCGCTTATATTAGAGTCTTCTAATAATTGCAAAATTTCCTCTTTACTCATATTTTCAATATTTATTTTTTTCATTCATACTCCCCCGTTTTTTGCATATTATACTACTACTGTTGATTATTTGCAAGGGAAATTAGTATTTTTTTTGAATAGTTCTTTATGATGGTATATAGGTTTTTCTTTTGATATTGAATCTGTTATTAAAATTGGTAAATTGGCTTCAATATATTTTATTCCTTCTTCATTAGAAAATGGATAAGCAGTATTTTTCACTTCTAATCTATTTTGAAAATTAATATCAAAAAATTCTTCATTTAATTTATTTTCTTTAGGACTTTTTATAGCACATTCAATTATTTCTTTTCTAAATAGATTAATCCTATATAAATCTTTTTCTATTATACATTTTTCAAATTTATAACTATAATTCATTTTTTCTTCCTTTAATAAGATTTTATTAAAAATATTGTATATTATTTTAATATAAAAACTTATTTTTGTTTACTTAATATTAATAGCGTGTTAGTATAATAGCAATTTATTTATTTGGAGGGGAATATGACCGTTGAAAGACTTAAAAACCAGTTATTATTTAATCAATTAAGAAATGGTATAATAGACATTATGTTTTTAAATATTGATGGGAAAAGTATTCCGGATGACATTTATGTGGAAGCCTGTCAGGAAGTACAAGATTGTTTTGTTGTTAGCGAAAAATATACTCAATTATTAGATAAAGAGATTTCTTTAGAAGAAATTAATAATTATCCTTTAATTGTTCAAGCTAAAGGTTCTAATACACGTTCATTTTTAGATAATTTTTGTTTAAATCATAATATTCTTCTAAATCCTAATATTGAGATTGCTAGTTATAGTCTTGTTGTTGAATTTACAAAAATGGGGCTTGGTATAGGATATGTTACTGAAGACTATATAAAAGATGAACTTAATAATAAAACTTTATTTAAAGTCCCAATAAAAGAAAAAATACCTAAAAGATCTTTAGGTTATGCTATTTCTAAAAAACATGAAGTAAACTTTAGTACAAAAAAATTAATAGAAATAATTAAGAATTAAAATATCTTATATTATTTCTATTTTTTTTGTTTTTTTAAGTAAATATAAAGAAATTGTTAATATAAAAATAATTATGCTAAATATTTGATTTTTTGTTATTAAAATATTTATATGATCATATCTTAAGAAATCTAGAATAAACTTTGTTATTGAAACTAATATTAAGACAATATAGTTTATATTTTTATTATTTTTAAATTTCTCACAAATAAAGAATATTATTAAAGATGTAACTGATTCTATTATTTGTATTGGAAATTGCCAAATATTTAGTCCATATATGTATTTTATTTTAAAGATTCCTGTATAAGGTATTCCTCCACAACATCCTACTATAAAGCAACCTATTTTAGATATTCCATATACTAATGGTAATGATACTATCGTGTATTTTATTATTATATTAGAAGTTGGTACTATTTTTTCAAATATAATTGCAGCTAATACTACTCCGAATAGTCCTCCATAAGATGATAAACCTGCTGTTAAAATATTATCTTTTCCATAGGCTAGTACTGTATACATTTTCCCACATATGATTGAAAAAGATAAATACATTATAAAAAAATAGATGATTTGCTTATTATTTGTTTCTTTTTTTATATTCTTATAAATATAGATAATTCCTATAACAATAGATAAAATTAAAAATATAGCATATAGGAGAAAATGTAGTCTTTTTTCTATATACATTAGCATCCACCTTTAGGAGCTACACTAGAACAAGCTAGAAATAATAATACAATCATTACAATTAAGATTATAATTCCTAACAAAATAGATATTAAAATTGTCCACATAGCTATTTTTAAGAGCTTATTTTTAGGATACTTTATTCTACCTACTATCATAACTACTATACTAGCTAAAGGACATAATCCTACTAATCCCGATAAATAATTGTGGGTACTTTCTGGTAATATTGATATGATAAATGAAAGAATAGTTGATCCTGCAAAATATAATAATATAGATATTATTCCTAAAATGTCTCCTTCTTTTTCATTATTTATATTTTGATTATTATTTATACTTATTGTAGAGTTTTGTATATTGTTCTCTATTAATTTGGTTCCACAGTTATAACAATATATTGAACCTTCCTCTATTTTTGTTTCACATTTTGGACATATTTCATTGTTCATACTTACCTTTTCCTTTTTGATTTAATATTTATGATTCTATGCATGGATATTCATAATCAATGATATATTATATGAATACTAGCTAAGTTATTATTATTAACTATATATGGTTCAAAAGTAAATGATTTTTCGTTATTTTATCCACCTTATTAATTGATATAGCTTATATTTAGAATTGGTGCTTGCTGAGTATGTTAACATAGGTCTACATTTTCTTTCTTTTTGACATCTACCTGTATATCTACTTCCTCCATCAAATACCACAGCTGAGCCTGTGTTTCTATCAACTGTATATATTGTAAAAGTATGACCTGTTGTTCCGATAATATCACCTGGTTGAATTGTCCCATCTTGTATACCTTTTTTTACACTCTTTGAACCATCAAATATTAATTGTTTTGTGTACTTTGTTAACTCTCCTTTATAATTTTCAAAACCTCCCTTACCTTTTGAGTAAAAATCACGATATCTTCCAGTTATATCTCTCATACTCCAATGTGTTGGTCTATTACAACTTATTTTTACTGTTTTTCCAGCTTTAGCAACATTAATTGCTTCTTCCCAGGACTCTGGATCATTATCATTTGAATATACTACGGAGGCATTGTATTTGATAATAGCATCATTTAATTTTTGAGAATTATTAAAAAGACTTGTTAAATACTTATTGCAATATTCTAATTCTCCACATGAAGTGATCGATGTATCGTAACTAGTATTATCACTAGTATCATTACTATTATTACTATCTGTATTTGTATTATCATTATTTTGTGTATCATTCTTAGTTCCACGTTCATAAGAATCTGGATTATTAATTATATTTTTTTTCTGATTATTACCAGTTGGATCCATATACGTTGGATTTAAATTAGCTTTTTTTTCTACACTATTCCAACACTCACTAAAATCATTATCAACTAAATTAATCACAGCATTAACTAGAAGAGGTATAAAAAATAATATCACTAAAGCTATAACACTGTTTTTTATCTTTGCAATAGTCTTTTTTTCATCTGGTTTTGTAGCAAGCAAAGTAATATTGATTGTTAAACTTATTATAGCAAGAATTGGTCCAACTATCCAAATTATGTTTAGTAAATTTTTAAAAATATATATAAAACTTCCAATTATTCCTTCATTACAATTCATTTTAATCACTCATCTTCTCACTTTAAATTTTATCAAAAAAAGCTAACATAGACAATATTTTTTTACTCTAATATAAATTGTATTTCCATGTTATCTTTTTCAAGTTTTTGAAGATTTTCTATATGACCTATTTTTGTATAAGAAAAACTTGTATCAAAAGATTGATAAAATATTACTAGACAATTATCTCCAAAAATCATAACGTCTCCTTTTTCAATTTTCTTTGGATTTATTGGTTTTATTGGTAATGGTGAAGATAAATAAACATATTTTTCATTACCATTTAATTCATTCATTTTCCAAGTTTTAGGTAATAATTTTATAAATGATTTTGTTGTATCATTGTCTTCTAAATTCATTTTATATTCTTTGTTATCTATTATTACTTTCACGGAATCCATCTCCTTATTTGATTTATCTTTTATTTTATTTTCGTTTGATTTATTAATACTATTTGTTTTAAGACTGCATCCCGTAAGTATAAAGACAATAATAATTACTAAAATAGTATAAATAACTTTTCTTTTCATTTTCTAATCCTTTCTATATATATTTTATCATATAAATTAAAAAAAACGGAAATATCCGTTTTAATTTTTTATTTTTACTTTGTTCTTTTCTTCCTTTTGAATATTTAATACTTCTATATTTTTTTCTTCTATTAAAAAGTCATCTGTTTTTCCATATTGAGTAATTGTTCCTTTTTTTATGATTGGTTCTTCATATTCTCTTGGTTCAATATAAATAAAATCAATAGAAATATCTTCTTCTTCTCTTTTGGCTTTATAAAGGTCTATTAATTTTTTATTTAAATAGAGTGATGCATATGGTATAAAGATATTATCACTTAATTCTTTTTTATATACATCATTATCTATTTTTAATTTTTTTAATAAAGTATTTATCATTCTTTCTAATAATTTATTGTATTCATCATATGACTCATTGGTATAGTATCTTGATAATTGTTGTTGTTCTTCAAAATTAATTTTTATAAAATTATAACTACTTGTATTATAAAATTCTTCTATTTTTGTTATAAAATTTGGATAATAATCATTATACTGAATAATTGCGATGTTATCATCTAGTATTTTTATATTTTTTACTTTATCTATTAAATCACGTGTAGAAATAATTGATAGTAATTTTATTTGTTTATCAGTTAATTCTAATTTATTTTTATTTTTAAGCTCTTTTTTTATATTATTCTCTATTGCTATAGTAGCTAGTTGGTTCTCTTTTAAGATAATATTTATTTGATTGATGATATCAATTATTGAATCATTATTTGTAAATATTTCTTTTATTGAAAGATTTGTTTTATATTCTTCATAACTTATATTTTCTTTTTTTCTTTCATTTATTTCTTCTATTTGTCTTTTTATCTCATCTAAATTAGTTTTAGAAAACCATTCTAGTGCTTCTTCATTTGAAATATCTTTTGATTCTTTCATATCATTAGTTAGCCCTAAAACATCTGGATATTTTCTCACTTTATTGTAGTATATAGGCTTTGTGTTACCTTTTTGAGTTGGAAGATATGATGCTTTCCATTTTTTTAAGTATGTAAAATCTTCATATCCTTTATATGAATAAGCTATTGGAATCATTATTGTTTTAAATCCATATTTACTTTTATCATCTTTTTGATTTATTACAAATGGTACTAATTTCCATATATATTCTCTATTACTAGTTTCATCGTTATATTTTTTACGATAAATAATACCATTATACTTTATTTCATCTTTACTTGGAATATAATCTTTATCTGACAAGGAATATGGTATCCAAGAATCATGTATTATTTTTAATTTTCTCCATTCATCCTGCTTATTATTCCTAATATCATTTATTATTTCTATTTCTTTTTTTAAATCAATGTGTATAAAGTCTTGCATAAAAATTGCATATTCTTTATTTATTATTCTTTCACTATTTTTATCCAATCCTGTTGAAAATGGATATTTATTTCCATATTTAATTGGTAATTTTATATATTCATTTGTTTCTATATTATAGAAATAACATAAATCATCTTTTATAGTATACGGAATTTTTATTATATTTCCTATAGATTTTTCATAGTTATTACCTAGAGCACAATCTATAGTAAAATCTCCTACATACCATTCTAGTTCTTCTAATTTTTCCATAAGTTCTCCTTTTTTTGAGTACTTTACCATAATGTTTACTTTATTACAAGAAAAAAATTTCAATCTTATATCTGAAATCTTTTTCTTTTTTTACTTATTATTTCTTTTAATTGTAAAAATACTATTCCTATAATTATAAATAGTACTGATAAAAACACTAACATATAAAATACTCCGATTCCTAGTGTTTCCCATCCAAGTAAACTTAAATCAAATCCAAACCAACCAGTTTTAGCATGAAAATTTAAGAAATTATATGGTGCATACATGTTTCCCCATCTTAATCCTAGAGAGCTTCCTATTACGATAAATAAAACATATAATAAAGGCGGAATAGTTGCATATAGGGAGTGTATTTTTTTTGACTTATAATCTTTACTAAAAAACAAGAAATCTATAATTGCTAGTATTGGTGTAATGAAGTGAACACATAGGCTTCCTGCTCCATTATCTAAATATGCATGAAGTATTCCTCCTTCAAGAGTTGGAGCAAGTATTGTTAAAAATACAAAAAATGTTAATGTTATAGAGATTGTTGCTATAAACTTTGTGATATATAAATAGTTTATATATTTATTTTCATTTTTATTAAGATATATATCTTTTGTTAAAAAGATTAAAAGCATAATACTAATGAAAATATTAGATAATATCGTAAAATAAGTAAAACTCATTGGTCCTTGATAAGTTTTTATTATTCCATATATTGATGATGTTATAGCAATACTTTTTATTAATATACTTATTTTTTTATTATTCATTTTAGTTCTTTAAATACACTGATATTTTACATATTTATAATTAGTGTAATGATTTTCCTTCCTTTTTTTTAAATTCATACATGGTACTATCTAAATGTATAAAAGTTAGAGGTACTATTTCCCTTTTAAATACTTTACCAACATTTACTAATATAGTGAAAGCTTTAGCAGTATCATAATGTACTGGTGTTTCTCTACATTCATATTTATTAAGATATTTATTAAATACTTTATCATGATCTTGTCCATCTTTGGTAATCAAGTAGCCTCCTTATAATACACTTACATCTTCTTTTTCTACAATTGGCATTGTAAATGTACCACCATTTTTATTGATAAAGTTCCTAGTTTTTGTTCTATATTAATCTCTCCTATTATCTATTTCTTATATAATATAATATCATAAATTATAATATTTTAATATATTTTTACTTTTTTATCTGGTATATTTTTCATGTATTCTTCTTGTATGAGAGTAATTATTGGTACAAAGACATTTAATATGTCTTCCTATTGTTGTTTCAATATAATTATTTTGATCTAAAATCGTTATATTATCATCTATTGATAAAAGTAAGTTCTTGGTTCTATTTTCTGGTTTTACTGAAATAATATTATCTCCAGATCCTATATATGAACTTTTTAAACTACTTTTTTCATTATGATTAATTGGAGCTATGGGAGTAATTTGTAGAGTATCAAAACATCGGTCTACTATTGAACCACCTAAAGAATAGTTATAGGCGGTAGAGCCAAATGATGTACATATACATACTCCGTCTCCTACATAGTTTTCTAATATTTCATCATTAATATTAATTTCAAGATGTGCCGTTTTCAAATTAATATCTCTTATTACTATTTCATTTAGTGAATAATATTTTTTGATATTTTTTAAACTATATATACTTGTTTCTTGAATTCCTATTTGTTCTTCTTTACAAGCATCTTTTTCTAAGCATAATAAAAAATCATCTATTTTGTTAGGATCAATTTCTTGAGAAAAACCTAATGTTCCAGTATGAACACCTATGTAATTTATTTTCTCGTCAAAATCACATTTTCTTACCATTTGAAGAAAAGACCCATCTCCTCCTACTGCAATTGCTAAATCAAAAGAATCTTTACTAAGAATATATCCTCTTTCTTGTATTTTTCTCTCCAACTCTTTAACTACTTTTATACTTATTTCTTCATCATTAGGAAATATATTTATTTTTTTTATACTAGACATAATAGACCTTCTTTCTTTATTTCGTTATATGATATCAAATGTTTTTCTAAAAATCTACATCTACTTTAATAAAATAAAAGAAATAGAAGCTAATCCTAATGCGGTTAGTATGTTAAAATCTGCTATAAAAGATTTACAAGAAGCTTTAGTGCTTGGGGAATGTAATATTGATGCTCCTGTTGGTAGTAGCGAAATACCTTGTTGTAATTGTGTTCCGTATCCTAAAGATATAGAAATAAGAATGTAAAAAATGGTTTTTTTAAACCATTTTTTAATATTCACAAGATTTTTCTGTTCTTGGAAAAGCTATTACGTCTCTAATGTTTTCTATTCCTGTAATATACATTAATAGTCTTTCAAAACCTATCCCAAACCCACTTCTTTGGCATGTTCCATATTTTCTTAGTTTTAAATACCATTCGTATTCTTCTGTTTTCATATCTAATTCTTTCATTCTTGATAATAGTTTTTCTAAGTCATCTTCTCTTTGACTCATACCGAAGACTTCTCCAATTCCAGGAAGCTCTAAATCAGCACCTAAAACAGTTCCATTGGATGATTGTTTCATATAAAATGATTTTAATTCTTTTGGCCACATGGTTAAGAAGAATGGACATTTAAAAAAATCTGTTAGATATTTTTCATGTTCTTTCGCAATATCTTTTCCATACTCTGGTTTAAATTCAAAATCTTTATCACTTTTTTTAAGTATTTCAATACATTCTTTATACGTTACTCTTTTAAAAGAACAAGTTAATACTTTAGTAAGTCTTTCTATAAGCCCTTCTTCAACGTTTTTATCTAAATAAGTCATTTCTTCTTTTGCATGGTCTAAAGTATATTTTATAACATATTTTACTAGGTCTTCTGCTATATCCATTATTCCATCTAAATCACAAAAAGCGACCTCTGGTTCAATTTGCCAGAATTCAGCAGCATGATACGGAGTATGAGATTTATCTGCTCGAAAGGTTGGTCCAAAAGTATAAACCTTTTTAAAACACTGCGCAAATGCTTCTGCTTCAAACTGAGTCGATACTGTTAGTCCAACTTTTTTTCCAAAGAAATCTTTTTCATAATCTACTTTTCTTGTTTTAGCGATTCCCTCTAAATCTTGAGTCGTTACTTGAAACATTTCTCCCGCTCCTTCACAATCACTTGCGGTAAAAATTGGGGCGTGTAAATATAAATACCCATGAGACTGGAAATATTCGTGTATCGCAAGAGACAATACACTTCTTACTCGAAATATGGCTTGAAATAGTTCTGTTCTTGGCCTTAAATAGGCAATACTTCTTAAAAAATCTTTTGAGTGGGTATCAGATTGGATAGGATAATCTTCACAACATTCTCCAATTATTGCAATCTCTTCTGCTAGCATTTCAAATTCTTGACCTTTTCCAGGAGATAGAGATAATTTTCCTCTTACTTTTATAGAGGAACCATTATGTAATTTTTGTATTCTTGAAAAATCTTTTATTTTTTCATCATAAACTATTTGTAATATCTTTAGGCATGTTCCATCATATAAATCAATGAATCCTACTTTTTTTTGTTTTCTATGTTTTCTTATCCAACCTTCTATTATTATTTCTTTTTCATATATTTCTTTGTATGATTCATATATTTTCTTTATATCCATTTTTATGTTCCTCTCTTATAATATTTTTTTATCTTGTAATTGTTTAATCGTTTTCTTATCCCAATAAGATGCTTGTACTTCTGCAATATGTTCTTTTTCTAATAAAAGCAGTAATAATCTAGATTCTCCTATTCCCCCACCTATGGTATAGGGATATTTTTTATCTTTAATTTTTTTGTGATAAGGATATTTTAATCTACTTAAACAGTCTGCTTTTTCTAATTGTGATAAGAGTGATTTTTCATCTACTCTTATTCCCATAGAAGATAATTCTACTGCTTTATCAAGTTTTTTATCATAAATTAGTAAATCTCCGTCTAGAGACCAATCATCATAATCTGGGCTTCTTAAATCATGAACTTGTCCAGATTTTAATTTATCTCCTATCCCTATTATAAAGACTGCTTTTTTATCTTTTACAATTAATTCTTCTCTCATTTTGGGGGTTTTATCAGGATACATATCTTCTAATTCTTGACTTGTTATAAAAAATATTTTTTTAGGTAAATCTACTGTTATATATTTATATTTTTGTTTTACAAATATTGATGTTTGTCTTATTGCTTTATAAATACTTTTTACTGTTTCTTTTAAATAATCTATAGTTCTATCTTCCTTACTAATTACTTTCTCCCAATCCCATTGTTCTACAAATAAGGAGTGTATATCGTCAACTATTTCATCTTTTCTAATTGCTTTCATATCGGTATATAGTCCTGTATGCATAGGAAAACTATACTTTCCAAGGGCATCTCTTTTCCATTTTGCTAGAGAGTGGACTACTTCAAATTTTTCCTTTTCTTTTTTAAAACTTACTCCTTTTTCTACTCCTGTTAAGTCATCTTGAAGACCAGAATCTATTTTTACAAATAATGGACTTTGGACCTTCGTAAGAGATAATCTTGCCTCTAATTGCCTTTCAAAATGTTTTTTTACTTCATCAATTGCTTTTATTGTTTCTAAATAACTACATTCTTTTTTCATTTTTATAACCTTCTTTCTTAATTTACTATTTTTTTAAATAAACTAAGATAGATTGTAGGTACTATCTACTTTATTTATTTTGTATAAAGTAGATATAAAAGATAATTATCTACTTTAACCTATTTTTTATTATTACTATTATTGTCATCTGACATAAAAATCACTTCTTTCTTTTTATTTGTTGTACAGCTCTTTCAATTTCTATACTTTCTATCAATTCTGATTTTGTAAATGGAACATCACAAGTTGATTGATATTTATCAGGATATTTGTAATAATGATAAATCATTTGTTCTGGACAATCATCTAATCTTTCACCCATTGCTAATCTCTTAGCTAGTTCAATTGATAATAATCCTTCTTCAGTAGCATAATAACCACATGATAGCACTGATAACCTATCCCATAATTCATAATCCTTTTCGATTAAGTCTTTTGCTGGTAAATATTGCATTAACAAATCAGGATCAATCATTTCTCTTGAAATTATGTATCTAAGCGCTTTAATACCAATTCTGTCTTTAAATGTAAGATATTTTTCTATGTATTCTTCTCGTTGAATCATTTTTTTTGATTTTTCTAAAAAACTAATTATTTTTTCTTTTGGTACTGTTAAAATTATTTTTCCTTCTTTTCCTGAAATATCAATATCTACATCCTTATAATCTTCTAATGTAAAAGAAGTTGTCATTTCTTTAAAAACATCATATTGAGTTATGTCAATATAATCAGTAATTATTTTTTCATCATCAATTCTAAGATATGAAGAGCTCATTCTTTTTTCTGGTAATAATTTCATTGGTACACCCCCTCTCTTTCAATATAAAAACCCGTATCATCCTACAAATAAGGACGAATACGGGTATCCGCGGTGCCACCTTAATTTATTACTAAAAAAACCATTTATATAGATATATAAACGGTTTGTTAAACAGTAATCTCTTTTTTCAGTTCTAACAAACCTAGCAATATGGTAACGGATTGCCCTCCGGACTAGTCTAATAAGATTACTCTTTTCGGTAGTCTGCTCAGAAGTGTTCTTTCAACAAACGTTATTATTAGTTCACACTATACCTAACTCACTGGAATAACTTTTTTGTTTACTTTTCTTCTTCAACGCATGTTAAATATATCATATTTTTTTATATTTGTCAAATTACTGTAAACTATTTTCATAAACTATATAGTTTTTCCAATATTGTCAACAATGTAAGGAGACTCTTGATAAACATAATAGTTTATCCAATTAGAAAAAAATAGTTGACTTGCCATCCTCCAACTTAGTATTGGAAGATTATTAATATTATCATCAGGATAATAGTTTAAAGGAATTTTTATTTTTAAATTCTTATTTAAATCTCTTTTAAATTCTATATCTAATCTCATTCTCTCGTACTCTAAGTGACATGTAATAAAAAATTGTCTTCTATCTTTTGATGAAATAATAGTTGGACCTGCTTCTTTTGAATATGCAAGTACATCTAAATCATTACTTTTTTTTAACTGACTTTCATTTATCATTGTGTGCCTTGAGTGAGGTGCAAAAAAAGTGTCATCAAATCCTCTAAATAAAGGTTCTTTTTTATGTACTATGTAATGTTTATAAATTCCAAAACACTTTTCATCTAACTTTTCCTTATTAATTCCATAATTAAAATATAAAGCAGCTTGTGAAGCCCAACAAATGTTTAGAACTGAAGTAATATGAGTCTTACTCCACTCTTGTATTTTACAAAATTCATCATAGTAATCAACATTTTCAAACTCTAATTGTTCAACAGGTGCTCCAGTTATTATTAAACCATCAAATCGTTCATTAATAATATCATCAAATAAGCAATAATATTTGTTTAAATACTCAGCTGACTCATTTTTAAAGCTATGTGTTTTTGATTTTAATAATGTTATTTCCAATTGAAGTGGTGTATTTGATAATAATCTATATAAATCCAATTCACACTCTTGCTTTTCAGGCATTAAATTATAAATTAAAATTTTAAGTGGTCTAATATCTTGATTACTAGCTCTTTTTTCTGACATTACAAAAATATTTTCTTTTTCTAATTTACTTTTAACAGGTTGGTCATTTGAAATTATTATTGGCATATATCTTTACCTTCTTTCCTTATAAATAAAAACCTCTTAGAAACATAACTGTTTCTAAGAGGTGAATAGATTCACGTTACCACTCTTATTTATTAATACATTGCTGTATCAAACTCACTAACCTACTTATGTCTTTAGCATAGTTATAGGTATCTGCTATAACGGGCATTCCCGTAATGACCTACTAAGAGTCTTTCAGTCATTCACCTTGAGGGCCATGTTCAAAAAATACATGCATCCTCTTTTTCACCTAACAGAGTTCTCTAAAATGCTTTATATTCTTTTACTCTTCCTCGCAATGGCTTTGTGAATGAATAGATTATAACACTTTTGTAAATAATTGTCAAAATAACCAGTTACTGTTTTACTTTTGTTTTTTCTTTTTCTTTATAATGGTTATCTGCTACTTTTTGAAATAAATCTAATAATTCACTACATTTCATTGTAGTTAATATATTATGTAGTAGTTCAATTGATGAATCGACTTTAAGTTCTGTAAAGGTAGGGTTTATAATTTCATCTGGTTCTATTCCTAACTTTGATATTGCTTTTTCATCTATTTCCAATAATTGATCATCACTAAAATTATAATTTTCTCTTAAACATTTATAAGCTTCTAAATCATAATAAGAGATATTCGTAGGATGATTATTAGAATATCCAATAATTCTATTTGAGTCAAACATATATAACCCTTTTTCTTTCCTATCTATTATTGATAAATCGAAATTAATTTTTTCCTTCGAAATAATTGGATATAATATAATTCTTACTGGTAAATCATCGTATTTTCCAATGATTTTTACTTTAGTATAGTATCCAATAATATTTATCTCGTAACAGATTAATTCCTGATTTTCAAAGAAGAAGTCATTGCATTTGACTATTGGCGTTGTTACATCATCTTCATAATAAATATTAAGTGACCCAGGTTTGATATAAAAATTATCACCAAATATTTTGAGTAATGTAAATATTGTTTCGTCTCCTATATTATTTTCTAATAATTTATTATATAAATATTGTTTTGAATTGTATTTCATTATTATCTCTCCCCCATATCTAATATACCAAGTATATTAGAAATATTCAATAACAATGATTTATTGAGCAATCGGCATACTTATGAATGGAGTTGGTTTATATTTTTTTAGTACTAACTCCTTATTCCCTATTGGATTTTCTTTTAGGTATGGATCATTTTTATCTACATATTCTGTTGAATAGTCAAAAATACTGTCATGGTCAGCTAATTCTAATTCTGGATTTTCTCTTGTTAACATATGCTCATAAGATATTTTTCTTTCATATGCTTCTTCATAGTCTTTTGCTAAAGTGGAATTAACTTTCTTTATCTCATTAATTCTTTTCGATACTATTAGATTATCTAAATCAATATCTGTATTATTTTTTGCAAATTCATGGATTTGATTATAATTACTATATAGTCTTTTATAAAGAGATTCTAGATCAACATCGTTATTGCTTTGATTTTGAATAAGTCTAGAATATTCTTGCATATATTGATAACGTCTTAATTGTTTTTTGATACCTTCTAATTGATTTACATATATATGGGCATCCATTATACTCCAGCTCATGGTTCCTATTTCAAAACCTGAAGCTTTCGCAAACATAGATAAAAATAAAGCGTATTGAGCAATATTAAATGGTAGTCCTAGTGGTACATCGGCACTTCTTTGATGTACAAATGAATGAAGTTTTCCATCTGGTGTTACTTTGTATTCACTTGACCAAACACAGCTTGGCAATACTGCTTTAATTAGATATTCATCTTGCCATAGACTTATGATCATTCTTCTATCTGTTGGATTATGTTTTAATATATATTCTACTCTTTGGGGAGCTTTTGTAATTCTATTAATTGCTCCATAGGCAATTCCAATTGTTCCGGCGTATTCTTTTCCAAACCAAATGGCTTCCTTTATGGTACGGGGATTATCTTTTCCATCTATCAAGTCTTTTGATTTTACCATTATTTGTTTTCCAAATTCATCTAGCATTGGAATTAATACAATATCTCCTGTTACAGGATCTTTTACTTTTTCTTTTAAAGGCACTTCTTTTTCTGGATCATATACAGCATTCTCTCCTTGTTCATATACTCTATAAATCCCATCATCATCAACTATCCATAAATCCCAAGTATGATTTCCTCTATCTTGTAACCATTTTACATCATTTGATTGAACTTGATGAATCCATTGTATTTCTGGAGCTAGCATTCTTGCCAATACATATTTTGATTCTAGTATTGGAAAAAATTTTCCTACATCAAATTTATGACTCCATCCTGCTATAGAAATAGTATCAATTCCTGTTCTATTTTCAGTTTTTAGACCTTCTCTTAAAATTTCTTCTAAAAGATTACAGTATGCTATATCTACTTCTGATACAAAAGCATTATCCCTATTTATTCTTATTTCTTTATTGTTTATTATCATATTAATCCTCCTATCATCTTATATAATTATTCTATAATTTGAAAAAAATAAAATCAATAGACCTAATTTTGAATCTATTGATTTTACTGGATATTATCTTGCTATAAAATCTTTTTATAGGATTATTCTCTATTAAAATTTATTTGAGGATACTATTTCTTCTTTTTGGGACCTATTTCTGTTTTTTCTCCTATTAATTTGTTTTCATTTCTTCCTTCCATCATGGAATTTCTTAAGCGTTTTCTGTGTTCTAATAATTCATCTACTCTTTGCATATTCGTTACTTCTTTTTTTGTTTCTTTTTCATACACATGTCTTGCACTTTTGTTTCTATATCTAGAATATATGTATCCATAAAAAACAAAACCAGCTGCAAATAATAATAAGAAACCTAAGTTGTTTTCATCATCGTCTGATGTTGTAGTAATAAATAAAAATAATCCTAATGTACCAAATATAATTTCAATGATTGTACTAATTAATAATAATAGTGGAGTATTGATTGGAACACTTCCCATTGTTTCATTTGTTCTTGCATTTACCGCAACATAATGTAATACTTTTTTATTACCTTTTACTTCTTGGTAAGAGTATAACCATACTGGTAGATATGCAGCTAACCACTGAGAACCAATAATTTTAAAGTCTTCACTTTCCCATTTTATTCCTCTATCATAAAATTTAGCATCTTCATTGGCAGCATATCTTGCGATATCTTTAAGTTCGGCATTAACTTTTGCTTCTAAATCTTCAATATTTACATCACGTCTTTCTGATGTGTAACCAATTAAATAATTGGATTGATATTCAATACAATTTTCTGTATCAAATGGCATGACACTATTAATTATATTGTTTGTTTGTGTATTACTTGTTTTATCTAATCTATTTGAATTTGTTTCTATAGTTAAATCATCTATTGTTATATCGAAATCTCTTTCTACTTTATATAAATCCGCATCGTAATAAGTCTTTTTATTATCTCCTGATCCAGTTGTATAACTTCTTACTAAATGTTCTCCTTTCCCGCTTAGTTTTGCATGGCAATTACCATCTACTAAAATGTATGGAAAATAAACTCCCATTATGTTTTCTGTTGTAAATTCTTTTTTAAATGTTGGATTGGCAAAGAATTTTCTTTTACTAACAAAATCATTTATTTTTTGTTGAGCTACTTCTTTTGTTGTTTGAAATGGTAGAATAACATCTGGTATAGCACCATTTTCTATTTGAGAATTAATTGATAAAATACTTCTACACCAATGACATCTTGCATGTGGGGCATTTTTGGTATCAATAACTACTTCTGCTCCACAACTTCCACATTTTAATGTAACAACATCATTTGCTCCCTCTTTAATATTTTTTGTACCTGTACCCTTTCTTTTTCCAACTAATTTTTTTAAGTTTTTTTCTATTCCTTCAAGTTCTTTCCCATCAAACTCTGTATAGCAATAATTACATCTTAACTTTCCTGTTTTAGGATTGGGTACTAATTCACTTGCTCCACAACTTGGGCACTTCATTTGATTCGTTTTTTTACTCTTATTTATCTCTATTATTTGTTCTTTCTCAGTGTCTTTTAAATTTGGATTTATTTGATTATTCATACAAATTATTCTCCTTAAATAATATTCTTTATTCTACTTATCATTCTATAATATACATGTATTTATTGTAGTACCTTGCTAAATAAGTTTTACTATGATTAGTATATCATATCAATTAGATTATAGAATAGACCAAATCTTTATTTGTTATTTTTTACTTTTTTATGTTAAACTATTTATGGAGGGAATTTTTATATGTCATTAAAGAGTATAAACGATTCAGAAGAAGCTAGAATCATAAGAGAATCACCTATTAAAAGAGACTATAGTAATGTTTTATCAAATATTCCTGCTTTAGATAATGAAATATATAATTCTATTAAGAGAGAATCAGATAAAAGAAAAAGAGTTATTCCTGATAATACAAAATTAAAATGTACTGGGAATGGTTCTAAAATAATGGTAAAAAAAATAGGAAGAAAATAATTATTTCTTTCTATTTTTCATTAAATAGATGAATAGTGCCAGTAAAAATTCTCCATCAAATTAGGAATCTGCATAAGGAAACTATTTTGTAATATCTACTACTGCTATCCCCACTTTGACATTGATGTCCTCCTAATTACTTTTTTCTCTTATTTCTTTTCTTATTTTCATCCAAAGTTTACCTAAATTATTTTCTCCATCTCTATCTTCTCCACATCCCCAAAATGAATCTTTTGGAGAGTCTTCTACTATTAGATAATCATTAGTTTCTAATAGTTTTTTCTTTACATATGGATTTTGTTCTACTTTTAATCTTAATAGTTTTTCCATTATTTCTATTTTCTCTTCATCTGAATATTTTACTTTATCTTCATTTTCAAACATTATTTTTTGTGCTTCATGAGCTGAATGACTATTTCTTATTTTATCTGCTATTTCAGGATAGTCTGGTAAAAATAATGCACTTTGAAAAGCTTCTTCAAGTGATGCATATAAATATCCATCCCAATCCACTTTAAATGATGAAAAATTATCAAGTGGATAGAATTCTCTAGGATAAAATCCAATAAATTCATCCATTTTTTCAGATAACCAAGTATCTCTGTATTGATTTAGTTTAATCATATTATTCCTTCTTCCTTTTTTATTTTCTAGGATTTTGTTCTTTTTCTAATTCGGATTGATATGAAAGGATATAATCACTATTATATAAAGATTCATTAATAAATCCTTCATTTCTTGGGTATATTCTTTCATATTGTGAATCATCCAAGCCCATATGCCATGAGCTGCTTATGTAACATAAATCTATATTAGAACTATCTTTCATGGAAGGTATCATTTTAGTTTGTATAAATTGTTTAAACTCCTCTAATTTTTCTTCATTGATATCATATTTATCTACTCCACAGATGAAATCTAAAACATTTGAAAAATATGCATATGAATAGTTGCTTAAATCTACTTTGTTTGGTAATTCATAAATGTCACATGTTATAAATTGAATATCATCTATTGTTTTATTTTTTAAAGTTTCTTGCATCCTATAATAATTATCTTTATTGCAGTATCCTACTGGATTTTTATAAGTACAATTTGATGAAAAGATAGATGATTTATAGAATAATAGACTATTATCACTATTTAGTTCTTTATTTATGGTATTTGAGAAAAGAATTATTTCATCCCAAAATTTTTTGGTATTTTTAGTTAGGTATTCACTAATCTTATTATATAAATCTTCGTCAAAAATGTTTATTAATTTTAAAAAATCCTCATAACTTAAGTATTTAGCCGCAATAAACTTTAATTCAGCCCAGTATTTTGTTAATTCATTAGAGTCAAATGATATTATTTTATTGGCTCCATTCATAAACAAATCTAAAATAGCATCTCCACTGCCTGTAATAGTAACTACATTCTGTTCAGTTATTTTATCTTTATGACTATTAAATACAGAGGCACTGTCTTCAGTATTATACTTATATAGTGGGCTCACTCCACTAAAACCTTCAAAATTGTATTCATGTGAAACTAAGGTTTTTGCTCCATCTATGATGGAGTCTAATTCAGAATAATTGTAGTAGTTATCAGGAAAATATTTTTTTTCTTCTTCTAAAAGTATTGATTTTCTCTTTTCATTATTCATTTCATATTCACACACTAATACGAATGAATAAGAGTCACATTTTTGTCCTCTATATTTTTTATCTCCTAAAAATGTTTTTTCATAACTTATTTGATTATCTTTAATAAGTTCTATATACCAATAGTTATTTCCTTTTACAAAACTATTATCATCTATTAATATAGGTGTTGTATCTTTTTTAGGATTTATTGTTTGTGAATGAAGTTGAAATCCTATTTCCTTATTTGGAAGAATTATGTATTTATGTCTATTTCCCATTTTTTTTAATGATAGATAAGTATCCTCGTCTTTAATAATTCTTGGATCAGACTTTTCATACCATTCAAAATATTCCTCTACTGTTATTGGAACTCCTATTGAATAAGTCTCTGGAATACTTGTACAATCAATATATTTATCTTCATCTTTTATACATTTTTTTATAGTTACTGAAGTCATTCCATTCTCATATTCTAAATCAGAGACTATATTGCTTGGTAATAATTGTCTTTTTATTATATTATTAATTATATATTCTGCATATAAATATATTTGTTTATTATACATTTTCTTCACCTATTTTATTGTATCAAATTTTTATAATAATAAAAATAAATAATATTTCATTTCTTTATTATATTATTCAATCTCTATATAATATATTTTTTCTTTATTATCTAATGCCGAATAAAACTTTGCTCCAAATTTTTCATAGTAATTATTAAGAGTTGTTTTTAAGTAGACTTTTTTGTATCCTAGATTTTTTGCTTCTTTTAATATCGCATTATTTAATAATTTGGAGTAGCCTCTATTTCGATATTCTTTTTTTACGTACATTGTTGCATACCATGGAGTTAAGTCTTTTCTTTTTTCTCCATCATATTTAAATAAAGAAATAAAGCCTATCATTTTATCATTATGGATTAAAGCAAGAATACTTATTACTTTAGAATCTGAATGGATTTGTTTTATCTTCTCTTCTATATATTTTTTTAATTGTTCTTTGCTTTTTTCACTTCCCCATTCTTCATTACAAAGCATTATATATTCTTTTAGATAATTATCATTATTTTTGATATTTATTATCTCCATTATATGCCCCTTTACTTTTTAATTATTTATATACTTATAAAATCTTGCATTTTTATTTAATTTTCTTATGACCTTTTTTTTAATATTATATACCTTATTTGTAGGAATACCTAAAAATTCACTTATTTCTTTAAAGGTCAATCCATTTAAACCATTTTTATCATATAAGAGTTTAATAATCATTTGTTCTAAGTTATCTAATCCCTTTATGGCGCAATTATAATCTTTTATAAATTCTTCTGAAGATATATTTTTTATATAATTATCTTCATACCATTCTTTTCTTATCATTTCATATATAGAAGAAGGATTATATGGAATTTCTTTTGTATAATCATAACTTAATTCATGTACATTGTATAATAATCTGTTCTCTTCATAATATTTTATTAATCTGTTGTAGATAATACAATATGCATTTCTATAAGAAATATGTTCTTTTCTCGCTACTAAAGAAATCATATTTCTGCGAATAAATTCATAAGCATATGAGCGAAAACACATTTTTGTAGAAAAATGGATACAATACTTAGCAGCATTCATTAAAGAATCTACAGAAAGGTAATATATTTCTTCCATTGGAATACTTTCATTTAACTTTTCATACCAATATCTAGTTGAGTCAAATACTACATCTAATGTACCTTCAACCACTTTCATCTGAGAAGAATGACTTAGCCGTAGATTTATTGCTTTTAATTTTTCATGACATTCTTTATCTATTTCTTCTAATTCTTTCTGGGCTTTTTCATCTCCAAAAATATTTATTAGTAATCTTTCTTCTGGAGATATCTTTTTATATCTATTTATTATCTCTTCTCTTTTTATTTCATATTCTTTTTTAGTAACTCCTTCACTTTTATATATTTCAAATACTTCTTCATCAGTTAATTGAAAAGAATTTTTCTTCCAATCATCTTCTATTAAATCCAAATCAAACATATTACACCCTCTTCAATATAATATATCGTTTACTTATATATTTTAGTTTTAGGTTTTTCATTTATATCTCTATATATAGTAGCTTCAACTGGAAAGTCTTCTTCTATTTTATATATCTTTTTTGACTGTTCAAATATAGCTTTCATAAATTTCTTTATAGATGTTGTAATCGTATCAGCATCTTCTTTTGAAATATTATATTTTATTATTTCTTCTTCTGTGAAATTAACAGAAGATAAATGCCATACATAAAATAGTTCTCCTAAAGATAGTCCTTGTTTTTTTAGTTTTACTATTCTTGGGTTTTCTCTTAAACATTCAATTATTTCTGGATTATCCATATCTACTTTCTTTTCATTGTCATATTTTAAGAATTCTATGCTGGAGTGAACTTTATCAATCATATGTAGGATTTTTGCTTCAATATCTTTAGAATTTTCAAAATCCTCTAAAAGTGTATTAATATTTAACATGCTTTGATATTCACTAATTAAGTATTCCCTAGCAATTTTTTCTACTCTTTTTTTCTCTTCTTTTGTTATTCCTTCAAAAGTAGTTATATCTCCAGTAATTACTTCAGTTAAATCATGAACAATTGCATAATCTATCATTTTTTCGGTATCAATATAAGCTGGTAAGTGTGGTTTTAATAACTTTGTTATTACTATTAAATCTAATATATGATTTTTTATATCTGATGTACGAAATCTGTCTATTTTCCACTGAATAGGTCCACTTCTTTTTATATCTCCTAACATGTCAAATAAAAAAAATAGTTTTGCTTCTTTCTCCATTATAATGTCTCCTATTTATATTATAACTTTTTTTGTGGTGGTTTAAATGTATCTTCTTTTTTTAATTGAATATTAATTGTTTCATTTAGCTTTTTAAATTCATCTTCATCTAGGGATGTTGTTTCTAGTAACATTAAATTCTTTTCAGTTTGTTCATTATTATTATTAATTAGCCCGCCTAATAAATCTATTAAACTGCCTACTATTAATAAAGCTTCTGTTTCACTTTTATTTCCAATACTTTTTGTTATTTCTGTTACTATTAAAGGAATAATCTCATTTCTACTAAGTTGAAGTCTGTCTATTGTTTTAATATGATTAATAATTAACAACCATATGCTTTGTAGTTCTTCTTTTATTACATGTTGGCTTTCTTCAAACCAATTAATTTTATCTGTTAGAATTTGGATGGCTGATGTTTTATATAAAAGGCCAATGTACTCTTCACTATCATTTTGGTATATTTCATTATCATTTAATAAACTAGGATTATAATTATCAATTAGATATTGTTTTTGTTCTTCCAATTTCCTTAAATATATTTCAATATAAGTTTTTATCCCTATATAATCCTTTAGTTCTTTCATTAAGATATTAATATAACTATCTATTATTTGATTTAAATCATCTATTTTAGTTAAATCATATTTTTTTCTAACTATAGGTGGTTCTGCTGGGGCAAAAATACTTTCTAAAAATCCTTGTGGTTTTGATATTGTTTCTTCATAACTTATTTCTTTTAATATATGATTAATATCTTTCTTTGAATCTTCTATTGATGAAGATAAATTTATATTTGCATACATATCACTTAAATACTGAGAATGACTAGTTATATTTTCACCATATTTTATTAAGGATAATGTGTTATTATGATCTATCGGTATTATAGGCTCATTTTTTAATACCTCTAATTCTTCTTCTAAAGGTAGTTTTCTATTTCTTTTATTTTCAACTTCTTCTACTAAGTATTTGTAATTTGCTCCTTCTAAGCTTGTTATGGTTTCTAGTATTTGGGAATCATTAATATTATCATCAAATAATGATTTAATAAGCATTTCAACAGTAAATAAACCATAATAATTTTTAAAATACTTTTTATATTCTAACAATATTTTATTATTTAAACTTGATACAATATTATTTAGAAAATCTTTTTTGTCTATATTTGTTTTTATTAATAATTCATCAATAGTTATTTTATTTCGATTGAAAAATACTCCATATTCTGTATCACTTAATAAAATAGCTAATACTACAGATAATTCTTCAATATCATTTTTTGTTTCAATTAGTGATAAATCTGATATATTATTTTCTAAATAGCTATGAACATTACAAACATAATTCATTATTTTTTTAGTTTGTTCATCGCATGTATTATAAAAATCAGTTGCTTCTTTTTCTACTTTTTTTTCTTCTTTTTGTTTTAAATATTCTGCTATATTTTTATCTATATCTATAAAATCCTCTGGTGTTTTCTTAAAATTATATAAAGCTTTTCTTAGAGCTAAAGAATTGGTAAATTCTTCTTTGAAGGCGTTTGAAAAAATTGTACGAATAGTAATATCCTTCTCATTCCGATCAAAAATATATTTTTTAAAATGGTTTTCTATAATGTCTATATCAAATGGATAATTCTTATAGTCTGAAGATATATTGAACTCATTTCTTAATTTATATGATTGAATACCTATACTTTTAAGATATTCTCTTAATATGGAGTCTTCTATTAAAGCTGCGAATATAATAGATAATTGTTCATGATCTGCTTGATCCATTTTTTCATTTTGAAGACTTATGTAGCAATTACATATTTCTTGTAAATAGTTGTAAACATCTATACTTACATTTTTTAATAAAGACTCTGTTAATTCTTTTTTTCTCTTATTTTCTTTTTGTTCATAATAATTATCAATTTGTTGTTTAATATTATCGTCTAGTTTTTCATTTGTAATTGAGGTATATATTACTTTAAGTATTGATAACTTATTACTTTTTCCTTCTTCTATTTTACTTATAATGCTATTGGGCGTTATTTGTTCCTTGTTTGGTTCATCTTTTATAAATACATAGAAATCTAATACTTTCTTTTTATCTACCTCAGTTTCTTTTAATTGTTCTAAATAATGTTGTTTTTTCGGCAGATTTAATAGTTTTAAAACTGAATCTAGATCAACATTTTTTTCAGTGAAAAAGTTAGTTAATCTGTTATCTAATTCATAGGATGATAAGAGTATTGCTAAAATCTTTATATCATCTTCATCTATTATTATTTCATTTATATTGTTTTTTTTAGATAATAAAAAGTTATATATGATGCATAATCTTTTTAAATAATTTATTGTGTTTTGTGTTAATCCTTTATAAAAGTCATCAATAGATATATTAACTGAATTTTGTTTTTTATATTTTATTACGTTTTGCATATCACTAACATCTTGAATTGTTAAATTGCATAGTCCTAAAAGATTTTTTATTGTTATTGAATTATTATCACTATAATTAATTATTGCAGCCATTATTTTTTCAAGTGTTTGTTTATTTGATGATCTATAATCTGAAATGGTATTATAAAATTTATTCATTAATATTAATGTAGGTTTGTATTTTGATAAATTATCTATTTTAATATCTATTCCTAATTGTTCTTCTAATAGTTCTTTTGTTAGACCTTTTGACTTAAAATAGTCTACTATTAATTTTTGTTCATCAACTGTATCCTTTTTATTAATATTCTTAAAATATAATACAGATAAAAACATTGAAATGTTTTTTAAATCACTATTACTAGTATTCATATTTTTTATTTTTTCTTTATTATCTCTTAAATATAAATATATTCTTCCGGCCATATCAAAGTAATTTATCATGTTTATGTTTAAATTTTGATTTATAGATTGATAAATATCTGAATAGATTTTTTCTTTTTCTTGATCTGTTGACTTATAAAGTTTTGATATAAATGTTTTAACATCTGTTTTAAACATGTTGCTTGTTTCATACTTTTGCTGTTGACATTGGCTTATTTTACTATCATAAATATTTTTTATGATATCTTCTGGAAGAAGAGTTAGATATTCTTCTTCATTTTCATATAATGCAAATATATCATAGTACTTTGAAAATAATTCTATGTAAGAAATAGATCGATTTATTTTACTAAAGTGAAAATAATAATTTAATCCTAATTTATTCAATTTACTTTTGCTTTCTTCATCAAGTGAATATAGCGTTATTATAGAAATAACAAATAATAATTCTTCATCGTTAATAAATATTGCATCTCCTCTTTCTATAGTGGAAATCTGACGCAAATTTTCAAACATTTTCAATAAATATGTTTTTGTTTTTTCTGGAATTAGATTTAAATAATTCTCATAATTTATAATTTCCATTTTAAATAACCTTTATAATAATTATTCCTTTCATTTTTATTCGTAAACAAATATTTAAATAATTCAATTGTATATTATATAAAAAAAAATAAATACTGTAAAATAAATATTATATTTTACAGTATAATTATTTTTTATAATGTTTATCTATGTTTTTTTATTTTCTCATCTAGTAATTGTTTCATTGTAGCACTTAACTCTTCTTTTTTTAGTGTAGTATAAATTATATTTTCTTCTTGATTATTTCCTTTTATTATTAAAATGTCATTTACTTTACTAATAAAACTTATTCTATTATTAAATTGTTTATTTAGAAGAATAGATAAATCTATAAAATCATTTAATTTAATCTTATGACAAAAGTTATCTAATAGTATTTGTTGTTCATTATTTAACATTAAATTCTCAATAAATAATCTAGAATCTCCTTCAATAAGTTTTACCTCATAATTCATTATTTTTTCTTGTAAAATATATTCTGTAATTGTATATGCATTTCTTTCTTCAACATTAGAAAGAAAGGTAGTTTCTTTATTAATAATTTCATCTTTTGATTTATTAACAAACTCTAGGTCTTTTCCTTTTCTATATATAACTTTACTTGGAGTTAAGAAAGATGGTGAATAACTTTTTAAATAAATTCCTAGAGGAAGTGTTTCATTCTTTTTTTCAATCATTTTTTTTTGAAAAGCTAACCCTTTAGATGGATTTAAGAAATATCTATTATATATTTCATCATTTATTCCTAATGTTGTATCTAGATTGAAATCTTGATAAGATAAATTACTTACAGATATTGCCTTGATATCTAATTCATTTATATTAGTAGATAATATTTTATACATTTGGGTACTCTTGTACTCTTCAATATCTCTATCAATCATCTCTTCATTTTCTTCTAACTCTTTTTTACTTGTATATGTTTTACCTGTTAACATAAAATTATAATAATTGATATCTTTATCTGTTATTTCAAAATATTCTGGTAATATAAATTTTTCTTCTTTAATAATAGTTTTTCCTTTCTTTGGAAAAAGTAAATCAAATATACTCATTTTCTCACCACTTCGTTTTTTTGCATTATTCTACATTGTTTTTACTAATTATTCAATTGTTATTTAACTATTTTCTTAATTGTTTTTCTATTCTAATAAAACGATTTGTTTCATAATCATATTTTGCTGGAGTTTTTATTTTGTCTTGTTCTTTAAAATATCTTTGATAATTAAACTTCGCTACTTTTATATTTATTTTTTATAAACATCTTTTTTCTTCTTTTGTATTGTAAATTGTTCTAATAAACTTTTAATAGTTTTTAACTCTTTTATTGATAAATCCTTTACTACTATTATGTAATTTTTTGATACTTCTTTATACTTTAGAGTGTTATTTATAATTAAATCTTCTAATGGTACTATTACATAAGTATCTTTCTTTTCATCTACAATTAAATATTTTTCTTCTTTATTTTTTTTCAAATAAATTACTGTTCCAGTTTTATTCTTATTTGTTTCTATACTATCTTTTAAATACTGATAATAATTTTTCTTTATCATACTAAATTGTTGTCTATCTAGTGTATTTAAATAATGTAGAGAGTTTTCTTCTACTTCTTTTGTATTCGAATAATCTATTCTTATTTGAGATAAGTCCATATGATTATTATTTTTCTTGTATCCACTTGATGGTACTAGTACATATTTATTATCTTTCATTTTAGATAATACAATACCTATCAGTCCAATATCACTTTTTATAAAAGCCATATCTCCTTCTTCAAAGTTTACATTGAATTTTTTTATTAAGAATTTCTTTTTACCATTATCATAATAGTGGATGTGATTAAAATTAATTATTTTCTTAATCTTTTTTAAATCATTACTATTTAATCGTTTATGAGCCATATTAATAAATGACTTTGAGTCTATTGTTTTTATTCTTGATAATGACATATATGAATTTTTATTACGACTAAATAGTTTCATATCATCCCCTACTTGGATTGATTTTCTTTCATTTTCAGAGCTAGTTAATTGGGCTCCAATTATTTTTTTATTATCAAACCCTATAACTACATAAGGACCTGAGTCATGCCCTGATTTCAACGTTTTCTTTTCTTTTTCATTATCATAACGATAAGCATATATAATATCTCCAATATGTAATGATGGTAGAATATCTTTTATAAAATTATTAGTGTATTTTCCCATTTTATAAATACCTCCCCTTTTTGAGCTGTATTATATCATATTTTTTATAAAAATGCACTTATTTTTCTTACATATCTTGTTCATACTTATCTAGTATTTCTTCATTATCAATCCATCCTCCACATAAATTACCATTTGTATGAAATACCATTTCATATACTATGTCTTTATTTTTTTCTTTTTCGATATATTGTTGATTTAAATTAGCTGATTCAGAGGCTATTGTGCAATCTTTGTATTTGTATATTTCTACATAATAGTAATATCCTAATATATTTAAATATGGTTTTAATTCTTCATATTTTTCAAAGTCTTCCCAAATATCATTTTATTTCATATTATTTTTTATTTTAAGATTATATTTGGTATAATTAAATCATAAATCATTTTTCTGTTTTCATAATGTATAAGAATTTTTTTAATTAAATATTATTTGGAGTGAAATATTATGAATAATAATAAATTAGATGAGAATATAAATATTATTTTATTAGATGACAATGAGTTTATAAGTTTATTACAAAAATACTCTTTATTGCAGTTAATAAATAAATTAATTAGTAGAGATGATTCTTCTTTTGTTATTAAGTCACTTATTAGAAGAGTTATTTTGAATGATGCTATTGCTGAAGTTATTGAAAATAATAATATTCAAGAAGCTAAATATATATTTGATTATTTTGAATTAGATGATGATGAAGAAAATCAAAATACTGTTAGAGAATTATTATTTCAAGAACCTAGGAAAAAATCTTGTTTAAAAATATTTGGTTTACCTGCTCTTTTATCTGTTCTTAATATGACAAATAAACAAGATGATTTATATCAAGAAGTTAAACAAAAAATAATAGATAAATCTTTTATAGATAAAGTATTGAATAATATGGATAGTAATTATTTAATATCACTTATTATTAATTTTCATATATATAATAAAGTGGATTACTTGTTGCTTGATAGAATAGTAAACTGGTTTATGTCAAATGAAGATAAAATTAAATCTATAACTAATAAATATAAAATTTTTCAAATAGTTCACAAATTGTCATTTATATCGAAAGATACTCATTTTGTTCAATCTTTAAAAAGAAAATTTATTTTAGATAATAGTTATGCAGAAAGTATAGATAATAAGGATGATAAACAATATATTTTTGATTCAATTGATATAGAAGATAATTATGCTGAAGATAGTATTATTGTTAAAGAATTATTATTTGATAAAACTGATAAAGATACCTGTTTAAAAATATTTGGTTTTCCTGTACTTTTATCCGTTCTTGAAATGCAAAACAAGCAATGTAGTTTATATCAGAAAGTTGTGGAAAAATTGACAAATAATAATACTTTTATGAATAAAATATTAAATAATTTAGATATTGATTATTTAGCTTCACAATTAAAGTATATTGAAATAACTGATAATCCACACTATATATTAATAATTAAGATATTAAATAGTAATCTAATTAAAGATACTATAATGTTTGGTAATGATGAAGAAAAAAAGAAACTATATAGTTTTATTAGAATGATTACAAAAAAAATAGGTTTTAATGTTAAAGGAGCTTCTGTTATTGAGACTTTAGAGAATGTTATAGAACAAATAGACTCTAAAGAATATATAGAAAAAGATATTGTTGAATCTATATGGTCTCCTAATGGAAAAAAACAAATATATAAATTTTTAAAAGGTAACTTTGTTATTGCTCCTAATGGTGATTATGTTATGATTAATTTAGATAACCACACTGGTGAATTAAAAATAAATGATTGTACAGAAATGATTTCTGGTAATTGGATTGGTCATGCAATAGCCATTGGAGATTCTTTAATTAAGTTTGGTCTTTCTAAAGAAGAGGTTAACTCTGTTTGTTATCATCCATTTCCTGTGTCTATTTACGGAAAAGATAATGGCTATTTGACCATTCAAATTGAAGGTGAACAAGTAATAATATATAGCCCAAATACTATATCTTTTGAACAATATAAGACATTTGTAATTGTTTTGAATGATTTCAAAAAATATGAGCGAGAAAACGGTGACTCTATGCTTTTTAGTTTAGTTTTGAAAAATAACAAAATAATTGACGAGATGTTATTACATAATGATGTTTATTTAGAAGAAATAATTTATATTCTTTTAAATGAAGGTGTTTTAACGAAAGAAATTGTAAATAGTACGTCAAGCATTAGAAAATAAACAAAAAAACTAGAAAAATCTAGTCTTGTTATATATTATCTATTAATTATAACTACTTAATTTTACTGCTAATTCTAGTGCCAGAATCGCAACCTCTTTCTTTTTATCTATATTATCTAATCCATATAAACTTCTTTCATCCCATTCTACACTATCCAAGTTGTCACCGGCGTAATAAAATGTAAAGTAGTCTATATTTAAGTATTTACATACTGCTGCAATAGAAGAAGCTTCCATTTCAACTGTCTTAACTCCTAATTCTTTATATTTTTTTATTTTATCTTTGGTTTCTCTATAGAAAGCATCCGTAGTCCATGTTGGGGCTTTTATATAATCAAATTTATATTTATTTAAAATATCAATAAATTCATTCATATATTTGGGGTTCATTTCAATGGAATCAGATTCTTCAACATAATGATAGCTTGCACCATCTTCACGATATGCTAAAGTTGGAATAATTATGGAACAATCTTCTATTTTAGAGTCTAAAACTCCACAGTTTCCAAATATTATAAATTTATTCACCCCTTGAGAATGTAATTCTTCTATATCAGAACATAACCATGCTCCACTAACTCCTGCCATGAAAAATGTAATATGTATTCCATTATAATTAAGAATATATACACTTCTTTCAATATTAGCGCCTGAAATATATCCAACTTCTTTCGCTTGAAACTTTTCTACAATATCTTTAAATAAATGATTTGAAAAAACTCCTACTGCTACTTTTGGTAATTCAATTTTAGAATCTTGTCCTTCTCTAAATTTAATTCCACGTGGCTTTATAAAAGGCTCACTATTATCAAATCTAATCATTTTGTCACATCCTACTAACTAATTTATTAAATCAATCTATAGTTATAATTTTTTCTATTTTCTACATACTATCTAAATCTTTGTTTATATTTTCAATATTTAGTATAATTTTATTATTTTGATTCTAATAAACTCTCTACTTTTGGATTTTTCATTAGCACATGTGCTAAATGAATAATTCATAATCCTTCAGTATTGTTTTTAAATTTGTCAATAATAGAATTATTCTAGTTTTTTTGTTTTTTGGAAATATTTTTTTATTTGTTGATATTCTTCTTCATTACAATTATTTAGTAAATATTCTTCTATACTAATTTGGTGATATTCATTAATAATATCTTTAGACACTTCATTAAAAAAGTCATTTAGTCTGATCTTTGTGTCTTTAGATTTTCTGTATATTTTGCTTATTCCATCATAAAGAATATTTTTTACAAATATATTAATTTTTTTATATAAAAATTCATTATTTTCTAATTTATTTACAAATAATATATATATCTTATCTTTTATTATTAATTTTAATTCGTTTTTCTATTTGACTCATAATAATCTAAAATTAATTTATTTAATAATTTAATTTTTACTTTCTCTTTGTAGTATTCTTTTTTATAATATTTAAATAATTATCCATGAAGGAATCTGATACTTTTAATAATAAATTATCGATTTCTTCGGTTGAATTTATATCTCTAATATTAATTGGAGTATACTCTTCTTCATTTATATCACTGATAAAACGAATTAATGAATTAATTACACATACTTTAAAGAATGAACTATTTCTAGGATCGGGTGTCCTTTTTGAATAAATGTTTTGAATTCTTTCATAAGGTGATTTTATGCCTTCTGATGTAGCCATTAAATCAGCTATATTTAAAAGAATGTCATATGAATTATACTCATAGTTTGCTAAAAAATATGTTACATCATCTAGTATTGTATCCTTTTCAAAAACTCCTTCCCCTTTTTCATTAACATAGAATCCATCTATTGGAGGATCTCCTGTTGCACATCTATTTCCAATATTAATTCCATCTTTTAATGATGGTGAAAATGAATGAGTCAAGGTACAAAATGACTCATTTGTTAGACCATGATCCATTAAATATTCAAATCCTTTTACTGTATGCATGAAAGAATGATCTTTTTTTCTACCAACATCGTGTAATATTCCAAGTTTCATAGCTGTATCTGCATCTAATCCTGTGGCATCTGCTAATTTACTCATTAATGCTCCTTCAATTAAGCAATGAATTATCCAGTTACTAGCATTCCTTTTACCATCTGTTTTTGTGCCTAGTTTTTTTCCTTCGTCAATCAACTTATAAGCTTGGTCTAAAACTATTTTATTTAATCCTGGATAATCTATTTTTTTGTTTATATAATTATATACTACATAAGGATTTACATATAAATTAATTTTTTTTGATTGAATCTCTTCTTGTATTATTTTTGCCACTTCTATACATAAAGTGTTAATTGTTTCATACTCTACATCTTTTAATAAAACTATGAATGCATCAGCTGCAGTAATCACATTTTCATAGTTTACTCTTTCAGTATTTAAAGCAGCTTCTTTATAATTAGCATTTTCAAAGTTTAAATACACATTTTTTCTTTTATATTGAACATGTCCTAAATCTATATTCATATTATAATAAACAATATTCTTATTATCGTCTGTTATATATTCAAATAATACATCTATATCCTTATTTTCTTTCCACTTTTCTATCACTTTTTTAGCTTCTTCAATAGTAAATAGACCATCATAAGTATATAGTGGATAATTTTTTGTATTATTTAAATCACGGACGATTGCCATTGGCCAAAACATATTTTTACCTTCTTTCTAAATTTTTAGTTTCTTCTATACTGTTTAATCTTATCAATTTCAGAGTAAAAGTTAGGATTCATTATCTCTGAAATATCCTTTATAATGATACCATTTGATATAACTGATTTTGATAGTTTTTTTTCATTATTATCAATTATAACACTTGGAATATTTAATGTTTTAGGGGCAAGATCAGATGTACTATTCCCGAATGAAATTACAAAATCATCACTGCTAATATGATATCTATTTAATAACTCTAACCATCCCTTTTTTGAAGGTTTAGCTAAATGATCATCAATAGTACATAAATCATAAATATAATTGTCTAATCCATGACTTTCTAATTTTGCAGATTGGACATATTTAAACCAATTTGAATTTGTAATAGTATAATCATATTCGTCTTTCAAATACATTAACAATTTATTTGTATAATCATATGCACTTAATAATTTTGAAAATTCTTTATCATTTTCTAGATATTGTTTTACAAAATGTTTATACTCATTTATTTTTTTGTCAGGAAATAAGTTTTTACTTTTTAAGAACTCAGCAAAATAATCTTCTAGGCTTCCAGATTGCCTTGGCGTTTTACAAAGACTCAAAAATTGTAATAAATAACATCCTTTTTGTTTGTTAAACAAGTTATATGCAATACTAATTTCTTCATCTGGTATTAATCCTTTTGCAGCATTAGAAAAGATTGTATATGAAGTAATTTCTTCTTTTTCTTTAATTAGTGTTCCATCAATATCTATAAAGCAATATTTCTTTTGTTTTGGTTTCATAATCTGAATATCTTTATTTATTGGATGTGCATTTATTATTTTATAACACTCATTAATATAATAGTCTATATCAATATCATATATATTTGGAATATGATTATCAGATAATTCAAAATAATAGAATCCATCTTTTACTCTTTTTCCACGTTTTTTCTTATCGATTTCATATTTTCCTTTTTTATTTTTGATATATAGAGGCGTTTTAAGTGTATCTTCTCTTACTGCAAATAATCTATATGAAGTTCTATTATATGGATAATAGATTCCCCCATCATTAATAAATTTTTGGTTTTCTGTAATTTTTGGTTTTTTTATGATTTGAAATGCTTTTAGATTATTTTCATTTCTTAGTTTTCTTAATGTTACACTTACTGGTATACCGTTTAAATAGTATTCTTTTAATGCTGTTTCAATAGCTGTTATACCTGAACAATATAATGGATGAGTTTGGGCATTTCCAAAACATCCTATATGTTTTACGGAACCATTATCGTATTGCATTACATAACTGTTTGCATCAAAATGAGCAATTTTTGTAACTTCATCTATATCACATGATAATGATAATCTTTCTTCAATTTTCTTAACTTCTAATTTTACTTTATCTATATTTTCGCTTGGACATTTAACAATAAATCCATCTGTATTACATTCTATTAATTCTATTCCATATGGTTTAATATTACTATACAACAACATCATTGTCATTATCCCACTAATAGTTAGTGATAATCCTATGTTTTCTCCATTCTTAGTTTTTGCTTTATTTAAATAATCTAGTCCGGAGTTTAATAAATACTTATAATAAAGTTGTTTTATATCTTTCTTTCCTTTTAAATCAATTCTTCTATTTTTTATTAATTCGTAATTACTTGGATTTTTCGCCACTTCATCTAACCAATTATTATTAATTAAAATATTAGGTCCAAAGCTATTAAAGTCTATATACAAATATTTTATATCATCTTTTATATTAGTATCAATATAATCAGTATCCATACTTCCTTTAATTCCTTGCAAATCAAATTTAATTAAACAATTATCTAATTTTAATTTTTGACTTGCTAAAGTATCAATATTACTATAATAATACACAAGTGTATTAAAAAAATCGTGTAAAAGTTGATTGTTTTGTTCTTTTAAGATTTCATTTAATTTAGAATCTACATTATCATTTTGACTATTATTATACATAAGTATATTTAATAGTTGATTTATAAGTGGATTATCTTCTGCTTTTAAAGCTTTATCTAACTTAGAATCTATTGTATCAATATTACTATGATAATATATAAGTATATTTACTAATTGATTTAGAAATGGATCATTTCTTTCATTTAAGATTTTTTCTAATTTAGAATCTACATTATTAATATTACTATAATGATAGATAAGTATTTTTATGATAATATTTAGAAGGGTGTCATCTCCTGCTTTTGAATCTTTATCTAATTTAGAATCTACATTATCATTATGACTATAATTATACATAAGTATATTTAATAGTTGATTTAGAAAAGAATCATTTTTTTCTTTTATAATTTTATCTAACTTAGAATCTATAGTAATAATATTACTATTTGAAGAGGATTCATTAATTTCTAGTCCAACTATATGTTTCATAATATAACCATAAGATTCGCGATAAGCACTTTTTGGTAAACGAAATTCATCAATTATTTCATTTTTCCAATTTATATAATTATTTCTTTCTTTATCTTGATAAAATGATTGAATTATTAATAAATCTTTTTTTAATTGGGCATCAATATCTTCTTCTTTATAAGCATAATTATAGATTAGTGCATTATTATCTTTATCCCATAGGCAACTTACCATATTATTAAAGTCTATTATATTGTTTCTTACAATTCCTTCTGTGATATCAAAAGTAGTTGGTAATGTTTTTTCTATGTCTTCAGGTGTTACTTTATCAACCATATTTCCATTTATTAACAGTGATGTTATAAAAATATCATCATATTTAGAATTATTAGCCCCTATGAATACAGAGTTTTTTTGTTTTTCTAAAAACTCTTTTAAAGCATAAATATCATTTTTTATTATTATATAATCTTTTTTTTCATTATTTAAAAAAGCAATTGTCCAATTATTATTACTCTTTCTAAATTTATAAAAAATTACATCTTTCATTCTACTCCCCCAATAGTGTCTTGTATTATATCATTTTATTAGTAGATAAGTCAATTTTAATCTAAAATATTACTTACTAAAAATATTAGTATGTACTCCTCTTTTTGAGAGTACTTTTTGATAAATTTCTGCATGATGTGTTATCTCATTTTTTTCTAAGCTTTCATATTGATTAGAATCTATACAACTGGAATTAAAATAATTACATATAGCTACTTCATTAATATATGGTTTTATTCTTTGCAATACTTCTAAAGTCAATTCTATATCTTCGATTGTTTCTGTTGGAAATCCTGCAATTATGTTTAAAACTAAAGAATTTTTAATATTTGATTCTTCAATAAAATCTATAAATTCTTCAGAAGTAAATCCTTTATTCATCATTTTTAATATTCGATTACTTCCTGATTCTAATCCTCCACTTATTATTTTAATTTTTGAACTTCTGGCAATTGTTTTTGCAAAGTCTCCTTTAATTGCATCTTTAAAAGCAAATCCAATTAACTCTATGTTTTTTATATTATTAACTGTTTCTATATAGTCAATTACTTCTTTTAACATATATGTTCCATCTATGTCTAATCCATATTGACTAATATTAGTTCCATTAAGTCTTAAAGTAGTTATTCCACTTTCACTATATTTTTGTATTACATTTTTTAATATTTTAATATCTGTACTTTTTAATGGTAGATCTTGATAAGTTTTCTTGCAAAACGAACAATTATTTAGACATCCACTGCTTAAATGAATACTACCAGTTTTTTCTTTTGTATTTATAAAGAATCCTCCAAAAAAATCTTCTTGTTTATCTTTAAATGTTTCTTCTCCTATCATTTTTAGAAGTATATTCGGACTATTTTGAGGAATGATGTAGTCTATATTATCATTTAAATACTCTTCTATTGGTAATAATTCTTTTTTTGTAAATTTTCTTGATAAACATCCTGTAAGATAAGTTTTGGCATCTTTCTTTTTTACTTTTACTATTTTATTAATATAGTTAATTGTTATAAAAATATCTTTTATACTACAAGCACAGGTACCTGGAAAAATGATAATATCTGCTTCTTCAGGGGTTTCAGTTATTTCATAATTGTTTTCAATTTCCTTATAAATGTAATATGGTTGATAATTTAAATTACATGTCATAGGATTCCCTAAAAAAATCTTCATTGTACTTCTCCTTCTTTATATAATAAGTTTTATTATATTAATTATGTATATTTAATAAAATTTTAAATATTAAAAAAATAATATCATATTATAACACAAATATTGTAAAATGGAAAATATATCTATTTTATATTTTTTTATTTAAAAAAAATAAAAGGAATTGTTTTCCTTTTATTCATACATTGCTTCCAAGTACATACTAGAATCAACTATAATTATATCTCCTGGTTGATAGTATTTATTATCACTATAGTTGTACCAATATTTGAAATTACTACTATTATTTGGAGTTGGTACAATGTACTCACTACCTTCTATCATTTGATGTTCTTTATCACTTGGATTATTATCATCACTTGTTGTTACCATCCATAAGAAATTGCCATCACTATCTTTTGGAGGAGTTAATCTATATTTTACATTCATCATAAAATCGTTAATAATAGTTTCTAATTCTTCTTGATTAATAAATCCTTGATTAATTGCATATGTGATATCTTCTAGTTTTAATGATTTATATAAGTATCTGTCTACATATCCATATGTATTTATAAATTCTTCATAAGATATTTTTTCTTCTTCTGGAGTTTGATTATTCCAGATCATATTATCTTTAAATCCTTTATAATTAGATGAAATATCATCAGTTATTTCATATGTTGTAAGTAGCCCTTCAGCTATTATATTAAAGTATCTTGTTGTTATGATATTATAATAATTAATATGTTCTTCTATAGTATCTATACTTTCAATTTTTACATATTCGATTCCATTTTCGAGTTTTACTACTTCATCGCCTACTTTTAATTCTCCTGAATTAATATTTACATATTTATTCAATCTTTTACTAAATAGACGGTGGTCAAATATAATATTTAATACACTTCCATCACTAAATGTTACTTTTGTGTATTTAGATGCTTTTCCTTGTTTTTCTATATATGCAGCATATGTATATCCATATGTTCCTTTATCATGATTCCATACTTTTAATAAATCATTATATTTTACATCCTCAATATTTTTATATTGACCATTCCATAACATTACTTTAGTGCCTTCGGCAAGACATCCACCACTAGTATTTACAGTAATATCAATATTTCCACTTACATTATTAACTGTAATTGTGCTATTAGAACTATTATATGCATTAGATACATTGTTTCCTCCCATTGTTACAGTTACTGAGTCTATTTGATAATTGTTGTTTGGCCTTACTGTTGCAGTATAAGTACTCCCTTCTAATGCAGTATTATTACCAGTAAATGTATAATCGGAATTATTGTGACTTACTGTATATGTTTGTTTTGGTCTATATGTATATACAATGCTTAAGTCATTGGATGGTTGGGTGTACGTATCTCCAATATTATATGATCCACTTTCATTTATTGTTATAGATTGTAAAATATAGGATGATACATCTATATCAGGGCTATCAATATTTATTGTTGATCCTGATGTTTTATACATAGTTTTTTCTCCTAATCTAGTGATAGTACCATTATTATTTAGATTATATAAAAATGTATCAGTATAAAATGTAGCAACTGTAAATTTATTAACTGCCGGGGCACTTGTTTTAGACATATATGCATTTACTGTCCTTAGATTAAAAGAAAAAGTAGAAAGGGCGACTAAAAATAAATATATAATCATTCTTTTCTTATACATTTTTTAGCCTCCTTTCTATGATTTATTCTTTCTCATCTGTTTTGTTATTTTTTGTTTTTTCTTTTTTACTATCTTCTCCTAGTAAAATACCTCCCAGAAATAATAATATAATACTTGTTATACCAACTACTTTTCCAGTTCTAGTTTGTATAGCTGTTACTGCATAACCAATTTTAGGTATCCAGAATATATTTTTACCTACATAATTATTGCTCGTAACAAATCCACCATCTATATCTTTATTATTATCTCCTTTTGTTGTTAATCCGTTTAGACTTTTTGATACAACACGATGAGTAACTACTGTTTCTCTTCCTACTTTAAAGCCTATAATATCATTTTCTTTAATGCTATTATATTTAACATTTTTATTAATAAAACTTAAACTTCCAGTTTTAATCGTTGGTTCCATTGAACCAGATAATACAACATATGGTTTAATCCCTAATATGTATAATGCAATAAATATCCCACCAACGACAATAATTAATGTCAATATGACATTAATTATGCCTTTAAATATCTTCATATTTTATCAATTAACTGAATTGAGCTTCAGTCCAAATGCCTGATGGTGTTTGTGCAGTTAATCCAGTAGTTTGAACACCATAACCAGTTACTACAATATCTGTATTTTGTGGTAGTTGAGCATTTCCATTAATATTTGCTAATGTAACACTATCGAATAAAGTTGGTGTAGATGCTCCTGCAGCTAATGAAGTCATTGCAGAAGATGTTCCATAGTTATAAATTCTTGTAACTTTTCCTCCTGAACAAGTTCCATTTGTCATTAAATTCCATCCGCTATTTGGTGTAATTGGGAATAATTCTACAGCAGGATTATCTGTTGTACATGGTGATTCAACTTTTAAATATACATATGCGGCATTTTTAGTTGAGTCATTTGTAACTTTTGGGTCTTTTGTTACTTCATCTCCTGGCATTAAATTTTCTGCTGCATCTTTTTTACCATTACCATCAGTATCAGTTAATTTATCCCATTCTGTTTCTGCAACAGAGATATCTACATTACCTACAGTAAATGTGTTGGTTTTTTGTTCAGTATCAGTGAATAATGCTATAGCTCCTCCAATTACAAATACACCTAATAGAACTACAGCTGCTAAAATGATTTTACTTTTTTTCATATTTTCTCCTCTTTTCTACTTTATTTTTTTCTATATTATCCTTTTCTTTTTTTTCTAGTATCATGACTATTAAAAGTCCTATTGCCGATAGCATGAAAAGGGTTATAGACCAATCAAATCGCAAATCCCATGTTTTTGGGTTAATGCTACTATACTCTTCTTCAACCGAAAATACCCATATTATTTTTGTGGCAATCTTACTATACTCATTATCTAGATCACTTGGTAATGAAATAGTAAATTTTATTGTTTCTTTTGAACCACTTTTAAATATTCCTAGTAGCAAATTATTAATATTTGTCAGTTTTCCATTTATCAACTCTTCTTTATTACTTTTTATTGTTATATTAACTTTTTCTAGTAATTCTATTTCTTCATTAGTTAAGTATCTAGTATCAATAGATAAATAATATTTTATTTTATTAGAACTATTATTATTAATTATTATTTGATCAGTTATTTTATCTCCTGGTAATAAACCACCTAAGTTATCAAAAAAGCCATCACCTATATCGATGTATTTATCCGCATTGTTTTCATATATAATTTCTGATTTCCCTTCAGAATCTATTGAATATGATCTATCTACTACTTTTTTAATTACTGTTTCATTCCAGTTACCTTCAAAGTTTTTAGCCTGAATAGCTTCTACTAATATATGAACTATAATTATATCTCCGTCTAATTCATTTATAATTTCATTTGGTACTTGAATTGTATCAAATAAGTCAATGTTTTCTTTTTGTTTAAGCACCGAATTTAAATAGTAATAATTATCTTTTTTATTCCAAGTCTTGTAATTTCCATTAATATAATTAAATTCATCATATTCTGTATTATTTATAGTAAATGTAATTTTTGTTCTTATATAGCAGTCAATTCCAAGATTTTTTATCTTTGTATTAAGTTGAACTACTTCACCTGGCATAACTACTTCATTTTCTTTTGTATATGGTTCACCATTTTGATATTCTTCTAATTGAATATCTACATAAGAGGTTGAAATTGTACTTTCTGTATTATTTATTACATCATTAGTTAAAGCATATATACCAGAGGTGCTAAAGATAATAAAGAATACTATTCCAAGTAAAAATAATCTATTTTTGCTAGCGCAAATTTAATCCACCTCCTACCTTATATAATTATATAATACATTATTAAAAAAATAAATACTTATTAGTCATTTTTTATTCCTTGAACTACTATTCTATTATTATTATCATTATCACATGTAGAAAGAGTTATTATTTGATGTTTACCTTTTATTTCTACATTGTATTCTTTTATACTACGATTTTTAAATTCTTGTATTTTTTTATTTATATTAATATAGTTCCTTTCTCGATAATTATAATTTTTTTCAGTAATATAAATAGAAAATATATTATATATATGAGATTCATTTTCTATAATTAACTGTATCTTTCCTTCTTTATATTTAAATAAATTATCAATTGAGCCAAACATACTTCCATCTCTTCTATGATGACCATATAGTATAATATTTTGATCATTCATATTATTATAACTATCCATAAATATCCACCCTGCAGAATTATAATTTTTTTCTAAGTCATGATTTAGATAATACTCATTATTATTTGCTTGTACAATTGGATAATTAATATTTGTATTATCTACTATTATCCAACCAACTATATCTTCATTTATAGTTTTAATTTTTAAATCTATTGGTTTTTGATTACCTATATTTATATATTTTTTTGTTTTATTAACTATTTCTTTTGTTTTATTATTTTCTAAACACCATATAACTATATTAATAAGTGATACAATCATTATTATTATTAATATAGTTTTAAATACTTTTTTTATCATATTTACCTCTTATTATATATTTAATATATCACATTATTAAGAAAAAAATAATAGATTAGAGAATCTACTTATATTATTTTATATATTATTATCTTTCTTTTTTCTTTATTAAATAAAGAAGACTAGATTTTTCTAGTCTATGTTTTTATAAATCAACTATGTTTCCTGTGTTCCAAGAAAGGCTAATATCACCAGATACAAGACATTTAACTGTATGTATTTTTTTATTATATAAATCATTTTCACATATTTGTTCTGAAACTTTACTATCAATATTCCAATTTACTATTATTGGAACAGGTTTTGGAATTAAATAATAATTTACAAAACCTAAAGCTTCTGGATTATAGATAATTGTATAATCATTTTTATAATAATCAATAAGTTTTCCAAATAAATTTTCATATTCATTATCTTCCATATACATTTTTTCTGCTTCTGCTACGGCTTTTGAATTAACTGAAAAATCATCTTTATGGATTATGTTACTTAAACGAATTTCATCACAGCATGGTGATATATGATCAAGCCATGTTAATAGATCATCAAAAGTATCATGATTTCCTTTCCAAACGTTTGTATTAACACGCATTTTTTGATTTTCAATGGCATATTCTTTAAATATTTTTCTAATATGATTTAATTGTTCATATGATATAAATTCGTCATCTTGATGATATGAAATATTTATAAAGTCTATTTTTGATTTAATTAACTCAATTAAAAATTTATCTTCAGTTAGTTTGATACCATTTGTTGTAAAACCAACTCGACGTAAACCACAATTATTCTTCAAAAATTTTATAAGGTCAATTAATCTTGGATAAAGAGTTGGTTCTCCACCAAGAATAACTGCTTCTTTAATTCCATATTTTACTGTTGCCTTTTTAATATTTTCTGTAGCTTTTTCATATGGTAGACTTAATGACCTATCAGTCAAAGAATTGATACAATACGGGCAATTCATTTGACAAGCATTTGTAGCAATCACTGATAAATAGAGATTATTTGAAACCATTGCTTTTAAATCTTCATTTTTTTCATATGTACATTCTCTTAGTACTTCTAAACTATTATTTTTTATTATCATTTTTACTTCCTCACTTTTTTATCAAAAATCAATTTTTCCTATCTCGTTTTCTAATTGAAATAAGAAGTTATCTGAATCTATTATTTTTTCAATAATATTTAAATCATTATAGAATAATCTATCATTTTCAATAAAACTAGATTTTTCTCTAATTTTTTTGTAAATATAGGCTGTTCCTTTTCCTAAATTCTTTTTTTCTTGCATATCAATCGCTTGACAAGCACACAAAATTTCAATACTTAATACTCGACGTAAATTATTTAATATCTCTAAACATTTTCGAGTTGAAATGCTTCCCATACTAACATGATCTTCTTGATTTGCTGAAGATGGTATACTATCAACACTTGCTGGATGCGATAAAACCTTGTTTTCAGAAACAAGAGATGCAGCTGAATACTGTAATATCATAAGCCCTGAATTATAACCACTTTTATTTGCTAGGAATGCTGGCAATCCACTTAATTTATGATTCACTAATCTTTCAATTCTTCTTTCAGAAATATTACATAATTCTGATAAGGCAATACACAAGAAGTCGAAGGATATTGCTAGAGGCTGGCCATGAAAGTTTCCGCCGGATATTATTTGGTCATCTTCATAAAATATTAATGGATTATCTGTTACAGCATTTATTTCTTCATTAATTACATTTCTAACATAGTTATAAGCATCTTTAGAAGCACCATGTACTTGTGGTATACATCTAATCGAATAAGCATCTTGGGCTTTTATACTTGGGTCTTCTTTAACATACTCGCTTCCATTTAGTAATACATTCATTATTTCTGCTGTTTTTATTTGACCTTTTTTCTTTCTTAATTCATGGATTTTAGAATTAAAATTATTAATAATTCCATTTAAAGCTTCAAATGTTAAAGAAGCACTACAATCAGCTATTTTTAACATTTTATATGAATCGTATATTATCAATGTACCCAGAGCAGTCATATAATGAGTACCATTAATAATTGATAAAGCGTCTTTTGATTTAAGCTTAATTGGTTTAATATTTCTTTTGGCAAAAAAATTTTCACTTTCATATATTTTATCTTTATATATTATCCTACCACATCCAATTAGTGGTAATGCAGTATGTGCTAATGGAACTAAATCCCCACTGGCTCCTAGTGATCCTTTTTGAGGTACTACAGGAGTTATGTTTTCATTTAACATCATAATGTAAAACATTACCACTTCTAAACTTGTTCCTGAATGTCCTTTAGCTATGCTATTAATAAGTAATATCATTGCTGCTCTTACGACATCAATTGGATATCTTTCCCCACTTCCACATGAATGTGATAATAGAATATTTTCTTGATATTTTTCTTGTAACTCATCATCAATAAGTGTATTACATAAATCTCCCAAGCCGGTATTTATCCCATATATTAGTTTGTTTGATTGTTTTAAATTATCAATATACTCTCTACAATTATTAATTCTATTTAATGCCTCTGTAGACAATTCTACTTTATAATTATTTCTACTTACATTTATAATATCTTCTATTGATAATTCTTTATTTATAATAACTTTCATATCATCTCCACCATCAATTCAAAATTATAATATCTTTTAATGTTTTAATTGTTTTTATCATGTTGTTAATATCAAATGTTTGAAATAATACAAGTTTTTTTTCAAACTTGTTAATAACATTATATTAATAACATATGATTTTGTCAACTGTTTTTTTAATTATATTTTTTATGAATGGCTTTATTTTTATATTTATCATATATTATTGTATATTTAGATAATTCTTTCTTCGGATGCAAACTTTTAAATATTTCATTTATTTCTTAGGCTATTTTTTTCTAATAGTTTTTATTTTACTTTTTTGCCCCATACTATTTATTTTGGTTGTTATTGGTTCTGAGTATATTTTTTCTACAAAAGCTTCATATGTCTCTTCATGTCCTGAACAATGTGTATCTGATGGGTATGTGAATTTTTTTAAATATCCTATTTCTCTTCCATTTTCATCTACAAAAGCTTCATATGCCTCTTCATGTCCTGAACAATGTGTATCTGATGGATATGTGCACTTTTTAAAATGTCCTATTTCTTTTCCATTTTCATCTACAAGAGCTTCATATGCCTCTTCATGTCCTGAACAATGTGTATCTGATGGATATGTGAATTTTTTAAAATGTCCTATTTCTCTTCCATTTTCATCTACTAATGCTAAATATGATTCAGATTTTCCAGAACAATGGGTATCTGATGGATATGTGATTTTTTTAAAATGTCCTATTTCTCTTCCGTTTTCATCTATTAATGCTAAATATGGTTCAGATTTTCCAGAGCAATGGGTATCAGAATATGGATATCTCTTTTCAATTCTATATTTCATGGTATCCTCCTTTTTTTGACATAGTTTAGCATAAATTATTTTTAGTAGTCAATCTATATTTTATTCTTTTATATTTTTAACGCAATTTAGTACTATTAAACAATTATTTTTTTTAATGTTCTTGTTCCATTTATTATTTCTGTTTTAGTAAGAAAACTATAGATTCATCATATTTTAAAGTAAATGACTCAATATTCATCATATTACTAGCTTTTTTTATAGAATAAGTCATTTTATTTATCCTCTACTTTTAATTACACTAATAGCCACGTCTAATGGATTAGCGGGTTCTATATTTAGTATATTCTTCCCAAGTTTTTTTATTTCCGTATTCATTGTTTCCTTGACATTTTATTTTAGCAAAAAAATGATTCATTGCAAATCATTTTTTTACTTTAGCTCTAAACCATCTTTAAAAGCATTGCCTACTCTTTCTTCAACTTTATAATATCCATGTGTATATGGATCAAATGCAATTGCTGAGACTTTAGTAATATCTACATTATCTCCATTCATTACGCTTTCATCTGCTGTTGTGTTAACTACTTTACCTAAAACTCCATAATCGTTATATTCTATAAATTCACATTCTAAACATAATGGAAATTCATTTATGATTGGTGCATCAACATGTTCTGATTTAGTAGCAGTTAGGCCACTTTTATCAAACTTATTAGATGTATTATTTCCAGATACTACTCCAAAATAGTCTGCTTCTTTAACATGTTTACTGTCAGCAATACTAACTGTGAATGCTTTTCTTCCTTTAATGTTTTTTACTGTTTTATGCGTTTCAGTCAAATTTAATAATACATGATTTCTATCATACATTGTTCCCCAGGCAGCATTCATAACGTTAATTGTTCCATCTTCATTATATGTAGAAATCATCAATACTGGCATTGGAAATATTCCCTCTGTTGTTTTAATGCTTTTTCTCATTTAATCATCCTCCGATTAATATAGTAACATAATAAATCCATTTTTATTATCATATTTTTTTAAAAAAATAATAAACCACTACATTTATTCCTATAATAATGATTGAAAAAATTATAATATCGCGTACTCCTTTACTAGATGTTTTTTCTTCTGTCTTATTATTATTTTCTTCTTTCCATACTCCACTTGAAAATATCTACATTTGAATTTTTGTTTGTTAATTTGCCTTTGACAATATTTCCATTTTTTTTAATTTTATATGTTCCCTCTTTATATCCATACACTCTTACAGAGGAGATTTTTTTATTATATTCTATCTAAATGTTAAATTATTTATTATTGTTGAATGCGGGGCTTTAAAACAATATGCACCAGTACCAAACTTATCATAGTCTGTAATATACTCAATTAAGTAAGATTTATTTGGTTTTATTGTTCCTGAAAAGAATGGTTGGTTGTAAGGACTTTCTTCATCAATAATTTTAAATTCATTTATATTAGATTCTACTAATGTATAATGATCAAGATCTATGAATGATTCTTTTATATAATTATTGTCTGTAACACTTACTACATCAAAAGTTTCTTTTATATGTACTTTTGTATCAGCAATTTTTACATCTATATAGTAATTGTCTAAAATGTTTTCTGCATAAACGTTATCAATAAAAAGAATTGATAATATTAAAAAGACTATTTTTTTTTATATATTTACCCTACTTTTATTATTTTTTTGTTAAATAATCTGTTATTTTTTTGATAGAATAGTAATTTTTATTAGCAGTTCTTTTAAAAGCTATTGCTTGTTTGGAGTTCTTTATTAGTACTTTTCATCTTCTAGATTATACTTATATTATTATTTTAAGATATACTCTTTATCATTTACCATATTTATAAATGCTTTTTCCCATGATGCATATATTGCGGCATATTTAAGAGATATTTTTTCTTCATCGCTTTTATTTTCTAAGTATTCTTCTACCAACTTATTTAAATATGGTTCAAATTCAGTATAAATAGAATTGTCAATGCTTAATCCATTTCCAAAACCCATATATAAGTATTTGTATTTTTTGTTATATTCTTTTTTATCACTTTCTTTCCAAGTTTTACGCCATTTTGGAAATTGATTTAGTGCTTCATCTAGTGAAATATTTTCTTTTTCTCCTATCTTTCTATACATCCATCCATCAATTCTATAAATAGTTAGCTCATTTTCTTTTTTTATAATAAAGGTAGAGCCATCCTCATCACCCATTCTACCAGGATTAGTGATAAACATTAAATCTTCTTCATTTAATTTCAAAAAATCCGATTTTGTTATTTTATTTGTTTCAAATTTATTCATTTTCTATTAACTCCTAAATTAATGATTTGATAATTATTTGATAGGACTTAAATAAATTTAGTTATCCTATTTTTTTGATTATTTCTTTCAATAATATTATTATTTATTACATTTATTTCATTATTATTTATTAATCTATCAACTAAATAACCATAAACATTTACATCAAAACTTGAAGTAATAGAGTTGGCTAAAAGTTTCCCTATTAGTTGTGTTTCTCTACATTTTCCTAATTTTTCTAAAGTATTTATAATTATTTCATCAAAGTCACTATACTTTTTATTAATTATTTGATTCTTTTCTAATACTCTTACTTCACTATTAATTTTAACTATGTTATCCCACATTTTAGAATATTGTTTAATTTCTTTTTTTGACAATTCTTTTTCGTTTTTTAATACATTGACTATTTCTTCATAACTTAATGCTCCAAGAGTATGAACATTTAAATAATCACTAGTAAATATAACTTCAAGTTTATTATTTTTACTTTTAAAAAGATTACAAATAAATAATAACAATAAATACTCTTCAACATTTATTCTTGATGAAAACACTCTAATTATTGTATTATCATTTATACTATTTAGTAGTTCATTTATCTTACTTTTTAGTTCAACATCAAATATAGTCCTATTATATAAGTCATTTTTGATATCTCCTATAGATAATGCTAGTGGTAAATATATTATGTTATATTCTTTTATGTTATTATTTATATAATATTTTCTAAGGGTAGACATTCCAGAAATATCATAACAAATATCTATAATTTTCATTATAATCACCTCTTTTATCTATATATGTTATATCATATTTAAACGATAATTATTGTTTTCTTATTTTATTATGTGAGCAGTGATAATTGTATAAGAATAAGAGTTAATGGTAATTATTATATTATTCGTTTCACAATACCAGTTTTTTCCTTTTTTATAAATATTACAGTTTTTATCAAATAATATCTTTTTACAATATTCTTCCACATTATTTATATCTAATTTTAAATTATTTTTGATTCTATTAATACCCATTTTAGTTGTATGAATTTTGTCTATATTTTCTAATAAAGTTAATTTATTCATATTCTATCAACTCCGTAGGCTACTCTATTTTTTATTTTTCTGGTTTAGCTTCACTTCTTTCACAAGTTCCACCATTGTTTTTTACATATGCATCTATTTTATCTAGTGCTTGATAAGCATCTTCATATCTATTGGCATCAGTAATGTTTATTAAGTATCCATCTCCACCAGCTTCCTTAATTTGACCAGTATTTTCATAATATACAAATTCATAGCCATATTTTTCATCATGTAAAGTACAACTAATTGAAACATTCATTAATCTTCCAGAATTATATTCATAAATATTTTTAAAAACAATTCGTAAAACTATTAGTAGAAAAGGTATGGCTATTACAAAAATAATCATAAACTTCATTAGCTTTAAAATTATACCTGCGAGTTTTTCTGTATTAGATGTTTTTTCTACTAAAATATCTTTAATATCATTATCAGTTAATTCATCTAAACTCACTTTAAATATTCTAGCCAATTTTTTTGCTTGTTTTATATCTGGTGATGTTTCTCCTAGTTCCCATTTTGAAATAGTCTGTCTTGCTACATCTACTTTTTCAGCAAGTTCTTCTTGAGAAAGACCATTTTTCTTTCTTAAGTTCATAATTATTTTTCCGATTTCCATAATAATCCCTTCTTTCAAATACAACTATATAATATTTGAGATTTATTTTCTACCAATTTTTGTTGGAATATTTGCCCGTTTTAATAACATTCTCTTATATACTTTAATTTATATCATTTCTATTTCTTTAATCTATGCATAATTCAAAACTATTTTAAATATTTATTGCTGATTTTCTTCCTTTTATATTTCTATATTCAATATTAAAGTTATTAAATTTAAACGATTATTAATAAAATCATTATATTCAAAATAATGTTCACATTCATGTAATGAAATCAAAATCATTCTTTCTAATTCATTACTATATTCGGAATAAAATTGATAGCCTATACTATTCTTAAAAAAATCATTTAGTGTATTTAGAGTAATAAAAATTGTTTCTTTTCTTAGTTCATACCATCCACCAGCTTCTTTTTTATCTTCAGGAACATTTTTTTCTTCTACAAACTCAACATTTATAATTGGATAACCATAATATTGGCATTTATCTTTAATAGCGCATTTAATTAATAACTTTTTTTCTAATTCGTCTAGATTTGTTTTCTTATTAATTAATTGATCAATAATACTAGACAAATACATGTTTTCTTCTACAGTAAGTTTATTAAAATTATTAAAGAAATATTTCAATCGTTCTTTCATATTATCACATCTATTTAATTATAAATTATATAATTATTAGTTGTAAAGAAGTTATCTATAAGTTATACATATCAATGATTGGATTAATAATACTATTTTTCATATATATAACAAAAAAAGAAACTGATTTCTCAATTTCTAATATATTATAGATACTTATTTTATTGATGTATTATTTTTTTCATTGTAATACTCCTCTATTCTTTTAATAGCCTCTATAACATCTTTCCTCTTTCCTAGTGATGATACTCTAAAGTAATTATCACCATTTTTACCAAATATTATTCCAGGTATAATGATAATATTTAGTTTTTTTAGAAAAAAGTCAAATATCTCCCAAGAATTCTTATTTTCTTTTATTTTAACCCATAAATATGGTGAGTCAATTCCACCTATAAAATGAAAACCACAATTACTAAAGACTTCTCTTAATAGTTTTGCATTTTTTTTATAATACTTAATATTATCTTTTATTAACCTTTGTGATTCAGGTAAGAAGCTTGCTAGTGCTCCTTTTTGGGCAATGTAGTCTGCACCATTAAACCTATTAATTGTTCTTCTTTTCCAAATAATATTTATATTATCTTTTATTTCTTTTGGAATAATATAATATGAACATCTTACTCCTGTAAAACTAGCATTCTTAGAAAAGCTTTTAAACTCTATTGCAACTTTTTTTGAATTTTCTATTTCATAGATGCTTTTAGGAACATCCTTGCTTTCAATAAAAGCACTATAAACATTATCATATAATATAACAGATTCATTTTTCATGGCATAATTAATCCATTTTTTTAAGTAATCTTTATTATAAGCAATTCCCATTGGATTACTTGGAGAACAAATATAAATAATATCATATTTTTCTTTTGGGATAACTGGTAAATCATCTTTTATATCTAGTAAAAATACTTTTCTACTTAATGAAGCTGCTCCATCTCTATATATCGGATACATTGGATCAGTTATACATATTTTAGAATTAATATCAAATAGTTCTAAAATACTGGTTGAGTCTGTTTTGGTACCATTAGACACATATATCTCATTTAAAGAAAAATTAAAGTCTTTATATTCATTATCTATTATTTTTTCTTTTAAGAAATCATATCCATAATAAGAACCATATCCTTTAAATGTTTTTGAATTTGATAAATCATCTACTGCTTCATGCATTGCATCTATTATTGGTTTAACAATAGGTTTAGATACATCTCCTACTCCTAAGGATATTATCTTTTTATTGGGATTGTTCTTTTTGTACTCTGATACTTTTAAAGTAACATTTTTAAAAATATTATTCTCATCCATATGAAGTAATGATTCATTAATTTTAACCATATTTATCACTCACTTAAATAAAAAATTAATATAATTATACTACTATTTTGTTAATTTTATGTAGTAATATTTAAGTTTTGTAATATTTTTATTTATATAACAATTATATTTACCCATTTTTTCTTTTTGTTTATTTAGGGATTAATATCTATTGTGGATAACTATATTCTTCGTTTGACTCTTTAACTTTAATTAACTTTCTTTGAAATATGGGCTCTTAAAATTAATTCTAATTGATGTTATGAATGTTTTTTTTATTTCATTAGTAATAATTTTTCAATATCTTTATCTACAGTATAATACTATGATTATAGAAAAAAGACTAGTTTTGTAATACTAATATATTTTATTAATTAATTTTTGCTTTACTTTAGTTTTTTCTTTCAACATATAATCGTTATTAATATTATTCATAACTAAATCACATAATATTTCTTCTAGAGTTTTACCGGTTTCTTCAATATTCATAATATCAATAATTTTTCTACTATCATCACTAAGTAGGCTTTTAATTTTTTCTAAAAGATCATCTAATCCGGTTTCAGATTCTAATAATTCTTGAATCGTTCTTAAAGTTGGATAATCTATTACATTTTCATATACCTTATCTAATTCTTCTTTGGTTAAGTAATGTAATTGATTGTTTAATATAACATAAATCCCTTTTAATCTGAATTCTGCTGTACCATTCATTAAATCTAATGATTGTCTAATTAGTTGTTCTATTTCATTACCAATTTCTTCTTCATCTCTTTCTTCATCTTCTGGCTCATAAGATCCAAGTTTACCTTCTTTTCTTAGTTTTTGCGTTACTTGATATATTTCTTTACTTCTTGGCATATCTATTTCAATTCCATTTTTATAAACATTCATAAAATCGTTATTTGTTTCTAAGTCTATAGAAACACCTGTAACTATTTCTTTTCCATTTCCTTTTTTTATTTTAAATATTGATGTTGGTTTTAATCCGCTCTTTTTAAACATCTCTAATTTCTTTTTTTCTTCTATGGGGTTGAAGTATGATTCGTCACCACTTAAATATTGTCCATAGCAGTCATTAAAAAAATATTCATTAGCACTTTCAATTATGATTTCAATTAATCTTTCATCTTCTAATTTTTTGTCACCATCTATTAAAGAATATATCTCATTATCTGCAAGCCATAAATCATAATCACGAAATTCTTCTAAATCTAATTCAACAGAATTTGTTTCCTTCTTAATAATTAGATTGTCTTCTTTTCTCTTAGTTATTGTATAGCGAACATTATCATCAATACTAAAAATAGTTTTTTTTGATATATCATCTGTTTTAATATTTGAATATAAATAATTACATACTAAATTATATAAATTATTGCTCATTATTTTACTCCTTTTAAATTATTTTTCCCCTTAATTGCCGCTTATTTTACCATATAATTAAGTTCTAAGTCAATTATTAACTATAGTAATTTTTTTTATAAATCATTGTAGCCTAATGATTTATAAAGCAATTATAATCTTCTTATATAGAACAAAAGAATAAAAAATTATTCGCTTTGGTTGTTAGCTCACAAAATTCCTACTTCATAGAGAAAGTGCCCTTTCTTCTCCATAGGCTTAAATCGTGATAGCTACATCTATTTATAGTGCTGTTGAGAAAATATGTATTTATTTGATAATAATACTTTCCTTTTATTTTACTTTTCCACTCTAATATGCTACATATCTTATTAAAGTTTGCATCTAATATGGTCTTTGATAAATGGTTATTATGCGTCGTTTTCTTTATAGCTAACTTTATAAATAAAAAAAGACTAAATCTAGTCTATTTATATTACTTTTTTTATCTCTTATTTTGTTAATATCTTAATATTTATAATATTTTTATTTATAGTGTTAATGTTAACTCATAATCATCTTCATTATATTATATATCCTTATATGATGGAGATCTATCATCGACTTTTTCTTCACCTTTTCCTAATACACTATTAAAATCTTCTACTGTTGTTAATCTTTTGTCTTTATATTTGACTTTTGCATCATTTATTCCATAATATTGTTCGTTGGATTTGAATGAGTAAAACACTATTTTTTTTATATAACCAGCATTATTAATATCAAAACCAACATAATTATATTCATATAAATGTTCGGCATCTAATACTAGGTTTTTCATTTTTCACAACTCTATCTTAATTATAATTATAATAAAAATAAAGTCAATAATCATTAAGCATAGCATCATTTAGCGTTACTAATTTAACTATTTTTGATTTTTGAATGTTTTTTTATAAAATTCTCGCTAATACCTTCTTCTCTTAATGTAAGTAACAAATCAGCTATTTCTCGAACTCTTATATTAATATATTGTTTCAATTCATTTAACCATAGTTCATCATCATTATGATTGTAAAGATATTTCCATATTGATTCTATTTGAGTATATCCTTTTTCTAATTCATCTAGACATTTATGAGCATCCTTAGTATCATTCCAGGTATTAATATTGTAAACTTGTAAGTGATTTATTATTTTGTATCGGTATAAATACATTTGAAAAGTGTCTCTTCCCTCTTTAATTATTTGATCTTGTGCATCTCGTAGTCTCATTAGTTCTGGAATAATATTTGAGATATTTTTATATGGACGCCATGCCATTTTATACCAAGCCATAAAATCACTTTGATTATATTTATGAGCTATATTATAATATTTTAATGCTATATGAATTGTACTCAGATTATAGGTACCTCTATTAGAGTATTTTTCGTAAAGAACTCCTAGATTATAGAAAGTTCTTCCTATCTCTCGTGTTGCGTTGCCTTCTTTTAATAAAAGAACTATATATTCTTTACCAGCTTTTTCTGAATAATTAACATTTCCCATTTCACTTGAAATCATACCCGCAAGTTTCATAAAAATAGGTCTATTTGTTTTTTGGTAATATTGAACTATCTCATATAATAAGTTTATTAACTTTTGATTATTTTTGTATTTATATTTGTTGTAATGAGAATTATTATCGTTTAATAGAGATAAGTTCAAATATCTCAAATATAGTATTGTATATATAAAATGAATGTCATTTTTGTCGGTCTCTGTTATGTTTATATTGGAGATAGCAGCACTACACTTATTAGCTAAGTCTGTCCTTGCATCAACATTACTACTGCATATCTGTGATAAAATAGCAATTTCCCATAGCCTGTTATCCAAAAAAAAGTTTATAACTCTTTCAAGATTCGGATACTTTTTAATAATTTCATTAAATATTATTTGCAGTATCTCTGGCAGAGATTCCCTTCTATCCTTTTCCTCGTCTAGCGAATAATCTGACTTGCCATCTAAATTATTATTAGGGCTGTTAATATTTTTTGCTTTTGATATTGCTGGAAAAGGAATGATATAACGATTGTTTTCATTGCTTGGTTGTCTTGTGGAATAGTTATCATCATTAGCATAAGATTTCTTTGCGTTTTCTTTCATAAATAAAATGTCATCTGCATAAAAACCACAAATGTAGCCAAATGCATCTATAACAGTGTTAATTGATGCTGTTTTTGTTGAAAACTCAAACATCTCATCACTATAGATAATTGAAATCAGATTCCTTGACATATAGCCTCCTCAAATATTTTTTTCGTATTCACAATTTTTCTATTGATGTTTTTAAGATAAGTTATCTAACAAAAAAACAAATTCTAGACTTATCTGCTTAATTATTGCTTTTTATAAGTCTGTAATTCTATCCTGCACTTATATATCATCACTTTGTCTATTATATTGACTATCTAAAATAGTTAATACTTTTTCTTTACCTCTTTCATATTCTTCCACTACTTTTCTTATTGTTCCTTTTGGATTTTCACCTAATTCACTTGCTTTTGAATAAGTTCCTTTTTCTAATATTCTGTCTAAAGAATCCATAATTTTATACTTAGTGACCTCACTTTCTAATCTAGGTGATAACTTATATGAATAACTTTTTGAGTTTCCAAGTATAAAATCAAAATTATCTTTATTATCCAATTTCCCTGTTGTTTTCATTTTAGTTATTAAATTAATAATAGCATTTTTATCTATTTTTTGATATCCATCAAAATATGTTAAATTTATAAGTAAATCTTTCCATTCTTCAGATATGCCATATCCTCCACCAAATACTCTTATATCTACTCGTTCAATTGGTTTTCCTTTTATTTTTCTGTTTTGTAAAAAACTATTACTTTTCATTAAGTCAATTGCATAACTATTAGTTATTAAACGTACGCTATACATATCTGTTAGTTTTTCACTTTTTAATACTAATTTTTTTATTATTGAATAAGTTTCTATATTTGATAAGTCTTTATTAGATATACGATAAGGCGTATCACTTAATACGTCCCTATTAATAAGTTGTTTTATTCTTTTTATTGAGAAATATTTATGATGATCTAAAGATCCTGATAAGTATACATAACTATCATTTGGTGTAATATTAAATGATGATGTTTTTGTATTATAATAATCATAACTATAAGAACCTTGAAAACGATATAGTTCTTCTATAAAACCTTTCTTTATTAGATCATAGATTACTTCACTATAAAGGCTCATTATTTCCCTTCTTTCTACAAACGATGCATATTCTATCATATTTTATTATTTTGGTCAATAAAATACTACTGAGATGATAGTGTTTCCAAAGTGTGGAAAATTGAAAGCCAAATCTTTTAATATAAAGAAAAATGGTTAAATACTAAAAAACGCTTTATAATTATATTGTCAAGCAATAATAGAAAAAAATCATAATATTAATCTTAATATTTTGGAGACTACAGCTACAGGGGTGTTATAAATAATATCCATCTTAATATCTTATCATTCCGATTATTTTATAGATTATTATAAATATCGTCTGTAACTGGTTCACACCATTCATTTGAAGTATTTTTCCCAGGTACTTCTATTGCAATATGACTAAACCAAGAATCTTTTTTAGCTCCATGCCAATGTTTAACATTTGCTGGAATTTGAATAACTTTTCCTGGTTTTAGACTAACTGCTTCTTTACCTTCCTCTTGATACCATCCTTCTCCTGCTGTACATATTAATATTTGACCTCCTCCATTTGTAGAGTGATGTATATGCCAATTATTTCTACACCCTGGTTCAAATGTAACATTAAATAAACTTAATTTTGATTCTTTATCGATTGCAAGAGGATTTAAATAACTATTTCCAATAAAGTATTGTGAGTAATTAACGTTTGGCTCTCCTAATCCAAAAATGTTTATTTTATCAAATTCTTCTTTGGTCATTATATACCTCCTCTATTAGTGGAAAAATACTCCATGCTTTTGCCCATCCACAATAAAATGCCAATTGAGTAACTATTTCTACTACTTCTTCTTTTTTTAATCCATGTTCCTTTCCTAGAATTAAGTGTGCTTTTACTTGTGGATATAAACCTTGTGCCATTAAAGCAGAGATAGTAATCATAGATCTATCTCTTAATGATAGTTTATCTTCACGACTCCATACTTCTCCAAATAATACATCATCATTCAATTCAGCAAATTTAGGTGCTAAATTACCTAATTTATCTCTTCCTGCGGTTTGCTTTTTCATATTTTCCTCCTAACTTTCAACTAGTATTATACCATAACAAAAGGAACTTTCGTTCCTAATATCTTAATTTTCCGATAAATTTATTTTTGTGAATCAAAATCTGGATTCCATTTAGCAAATCCATCTAGGCTTTCATCTGTTTGATTATAGAATGGTGTATTTTTATCTAATTCATCAATTTTTTTTCATATCTTCTTCTGATATTTCAAAATCAAATATATTTAAATTGTCTTTAATATGTTCTGGATTCTTTGAACCGGGAATAACAATTACACCTTTTTGATTATGCCATCTTAATATTATTTGAGCAGATGTTTTATTATACTTTTTAGCTATTTTAACAATAGTTTCATTATTATAATTTTCATCAGTATGGCCTCTTCCACCAAATGGATACCATGACTCAATTATAATTCCATATTGTTTAACATATTATTGTAATTCATTATTTTGATAATAAATATGATTTTCATTTTGGATAACAGCTGGAACTATTTCGGCATAGTTTAATACTTCATCAATAGCTTCTTTTGTATAATAATTTGAAATACCTATTGCTTTTAGTTTACCTTCTTTATAATACTTTTCCATAGTTTGATATAAGCCTTTATCATCAAATCCAGGTTGGTGTATTAAAAGTAAATCTATATAATCTAAGTCAAGGTTACTTAATGATTTTTCTATAGCTTTATTATGATCAGTGGAAGCATATATCTTTGAAGTTACAAAAATATCTTCTCTTTTAACAATTCCTTCACTAATTGCTTTTCTAACACCTTTTCCTACTCCAACTTCATCGCCATAATACTGTGCTGTATCAATTAATCTATATCCATTTTTTATTGCAATATAAACCGCATCTTCTGCCTCTTCATTTGTAAAAGTCCAGGTACCTAATCCAATAATTGGCATTTTAATCCCATTATTTAGAGTTACATATCTGTTATCAAAATCAAAAGATGTATCTTTGTTTTTTATATTTTCTTTTATTTCATTCATATCAATGTTTTTACCTTTCCACTTTGGAATAAATATTATTACCAAAATAATTAGTATTAATATTAATATAATAGATATAATTATTTTCTTATTCATTAGATATTCTTTCTTATAAATTCTTCTATTTTATCAAATGGTATAACTTCTAAATTATCATATAAATCAGTATGAACTGCTCCTGGTATAATCATTAATTCTTTATTGTCTGTATATTTTGATGTCTTTACCATATCTTCATATGCTTCTTTACTAAAATAGCAAGAATGTGCTTTTTCTCCATGAATAATTAATACAGCATTTCTAATTTCTTTTGAGAAAGTATGTTGTGGAGTATTTATAAATGATAGTGATGAAGTAATATTCCAGCCACCATTAGAATTTAAACTTCTTTCATGATATGCTCTTCCCTTATAGTATTCGCTATAATCTTTTACAAAGAATGGTGAATCCTCTGGAACTGGTAATTCTAAACAGCCTCCACCTAGTTTATAATCATTATTCTTATAATCTTCTATTCTTTGTTTATTTAGATTTTCTTTTAATTCATATAAAGAATCTTCTGTATTAGAATTAAAATATCCATCATGATTTACTTTGCTCATATTGTACATTGTTGAACAAATAGTTGCTTTTATTCTTGTATCGATACTTGCAACATTTAATGCAAGTCCTCCCCAACCACAAATACCAATTATAGATATTTTTTCTGAATCAACATTTTCAAGAGTTGATAAATAATCTATAGAAGCTTGAAAATCTTCGGTATTAATAT
>Ga0247611_10000844_pt1 | contig 59059 bp, 84 predicted proteins | sample 177DNAGHGhighgp2_FD_192422 | JGI IMG/M metagenome (GOLD analysis project Ga0247611, IMG submission 192422) | Sheep rumen microbial communities from Palmerston North, Manawatu-Wanganui, New Zealand - 1770 DNA GHGhigh gp2 | ecosystem: Host-associated > Mammals > Digestive system > Stomach > Rumen... | reverse complement strand
CTTTAAAAATTCCCCGGGGGTGCTTTTTCTGAGTTTGTTCTGGGAAAAACTAGAGTAAAACTCTGTCTGAACTCTTTGACAAATTTTTAAAACCACTTAAAAGTTGGAGGAACTATGGCAAAAGGCAACCTTTTACGTGGTACAACGCCTAATGTAATCTTCAAGTTTAAGAAAGATTCGTTAGATGTTTCCGAAATCGAGGCCATCGAACTTACAATTGTTCAAGGAAACACTAAATACATCAAAGACCTTTCACAGGTTACGGTGGATTCCGAAGATAATTCTGTTCGGTATCACTTTACAGAAGCGGAAACCCTCTCTTTTAAGGCGAAGGTACCAGTTGACGTACAGATGAGATTTAAGATTGGACTCGAGATCGTTGGAACAGGTAATGTTAGTTTGATTTTCGGTGAGCTGGAAAGCAACAAGGCTTTTGACGATGAATAATTCTCTGATTATAGACTTTAACGTTGCGCCGTTACGCCTAATTGATTGCGACATATTTGTTGACAACGAAATACTCGAGTGTATGATGACATACGATTCAACCTACGTATGGACTGAGGCCGTTTACGAAGATGACCTCGTGTTTGACGTAGTTATGGCTGACGGCACAGTGGAGTTCGACATATTTCTTACCTATGGGTCATCTGAGTATCCATGGTATAATGGCGATTACGTTGTGGTACCAAAGTCAGTTGACCAAACTCTTCAAACGAAGGCGACGGTTATGCGAGAGGATGTCTTAGTGACAGAAGTTCCGACACACGTTGCTGCAAATGAGAAGGGCTACACCTTTACTATTCTATAAGGAGAGATACGACAATGCCGAAGACCTATAATAAGATAATTTATGACGGACAGACTCTCATCGACTTAACGGCCGATACTATCACACCCGCTGATTTGGCATACGGTGTTACTGCACATGATGCCAGCGGTGCTGAGATTACTGGTAGCTCCACAAAAGACAGCGATACCTCTGATGCGACAGCTCTTGCTTCTGAAGTCCTTGACACAAAGACCTTCTATGCAAGAGGCAGTAAGATCACAGGTACCATGGCAAACCGTGGAGGAGTAACCGGTACGATTTCCGCCGTTGCTCAGGAGTATTCAATCCCGGTTGGCTACCATGATGGCAGCGGCAAAGTAAAAATTGACACAACGGAACAAGCAAAGATTATTGCTGGTAATATTAAATCTGGCGTTGAGATTCTTGGCGTTACTGGTAGCTATACCGGTGAAGCGATTTCTGCTCAGGCAAAAGTTGCTACGCCTTCTAGCTCTCAGCAGACGATTCTTCCTGATTCGGGTTACGATTACCTGAGCCAGGTAACGGTTAATGCAATTCCGTACACCGAATCTCTTAATGCTGCCGGAGGTTACACAGCAACAATCGGTTAGGGGTAGCAAATGCCGAACGATAAGTATTACAACAAAATTGTTTGGGATAACCAGACTCTGATTGATCTTACCAGTGATACTGTCACTGCTGGAGATTTACGGTCTGGCGTTACAGCGCACGGAGCCAATGGACAGCAAATTGTTGGAACTGCTAGCTTTTCACAGGTTCAGGTTGACTGGAACCAGACAGATACAACGGCTGTTGATTATATTAAGAATAAACCGTCAATCATCAATACGGCAAAGTTACTCGGTAACTGGTTTAAACCAGAAGGCGGCTATGAAGCCAGCAAACGTCCTACTTCGGCGAACATACACTCCGGTGACACTGGCGGTGTTAAGACCTTTTTGGCAACTAGTTCAATGACAACTGGAAAGCCTGCACAAGACGGCAATATTCTGCACTTTGAGTGGGATAATGGAGCTCGTTATTCAACACAGCTTGCCATATTACATGGCCAGGCACCGCAGTACCGTACTCAGACCGGAGCCGGAGATACAGCAAATGACTGGTCCCCTTGGTACAGCCTTTTTAGTGAGCAAAACCTGCCTACTAAAGTAAAAGGTATATACACAAGCAACGGAGGCATTCAGCCGCCCAACTACTTCGGTACGAATGCTGTTGGCTTTCTAATGTCAAACGTTAGCGTTAACAGCGATAGCCATTACAAAAACATTATGTACATGGATTGTTATAACGGTACTGATGTTGGCGGCGTTACCGCATTAGCGTTAGACCGAACAGAGGCTCGAGCTTTTATCTTACAGTCAAACGCAAACCGAACATCTTGGACTAACACAGCCGAAATCATTACGACGAATGACGTTGCCGAGTCTGCGGTAGGAGGCAAGATCGTTAAGCGAAATAGTAGTGGTTATATTTATGCCGGATACTATAATTCGTCAGCCGCTGATGAGAGCGGTCAGTTTAGCGTCTCTAGTAAGATGATTTTTGCTAATTCAGACGGCTGGTATAGAAAGGTATCATGGGCTAATATGGTTGCACAGCTTCGTGGAGCATTTGTGTCTCTTCGGGCAGGTACAACCCTCGTGTCTTCCGATTCAAGAGTAATTATTGATGAAGGAAGTTATATGGTCATTGGTACTAATCCGGGTAGTGGAAAAGCCCAGGCTGTTTGCATCCTTACCATGCGCGTGCATGCTGCTGCGGACACGTCTACAAGAATTTATTTCTGTAACCAGATGCCAAAGCCAATTGCTCCGGTTGGTATAATCCCGATAAGTTATACTACTGGTAAAACGGCAAATGCTGGCTGGTATTACATCGGCACAAATGGCAACGGTATCAGCAATACTGGAACAATCTACAAGAATGAGCCACACTGTATATCAGTAGCTTACGTTACGGCTCTAATATAGAGGTGCGCTATGATTATTAACAAAGTGAGTGAAAAAGATAAGAAGCCAAAGCAACTTGCACCGGCTCTTACCGATGACGCCGAAGAGAAGCAGCTTATAGCATTAGCTAGACAGCGGTCTTTCGAAAGGCTTCAAAATGGTACAGCCTCAGCGCAAGAAATTGTGTATTGGCTTAAAGCTGGCTCCTCTGAAAAGAGAACCGAGCAAGAAATTATGGAAGAGCAAAAGAAGCTGCTGATCGCTAAGACCAAAGCAATTTCTGATGCCGAATCCAGTGCAAAGGCTTATACCGATGCTGTTAAAGCCATGCAATCATATAGTGGTATTGGCGATGGAGACGAAGAAGAAAATCTTGACCTATTCTGAGCTTAGTAAGCTTAAGACATACAAGGAACGCTTCGAGTATCTTCAAAGAGCCGGTCGCATCGGCGATGAAACATTCGGACCGGACAGATACCTGAACCAGAAACTCTACGCTTCCAAAGAGTGGAAAGCGGTACGAGATAAAGTGATCATTAGAGACAAAGGCTGTGATATGGGCTGCGAGGGTTATGAGATTTACGACCACCCCAAGATACATCACATTAACCCTATTACAAAAGAGCAGATCCTTAATCACGATCCATGTCTCTTTGATCCTGAAAACTTAGTTACTGTCGCCTCGCTTACGCATAATGCAATTCATTACGGTAGTTATGAAATCCTTCCCACAGGACCAGTGGAGCGTAAGCCTGGCGATACTAAGTTATGGTAGGAGGTTTACACTATGCCTAGAAGAAAATTTAAAGATGCTGTGGTGACAGGCCCTCTTAATCTTAGAGAAGAGCCTTCGCTTACTGCACCTAAACTTTGCATCATGGGCAAAGATGAAAAGATTAAAGTAGCTTCATGCAAGGTGAAAGGCTGGTACTTTGTCCAGTTTATGGACATCACCGGCTATGCCATGTGTGACTGGATTGAAATCATCAACGAATGAGGTAGAGCATAATGGGCGCTATACTTACAGATGTTAAAAAGCATATTGGCGGCATTTCAGAAGACAATACGGACTTCGATTCCGACATTCTAATGTTTGTGAATGGCGCTTTTACAAAGATTACGCGCGCGGGCGGAGGAGATGAATCTGGCTTTAATGTTACCGAGTCGACAGCTTGGGAAGATTTTACTACAGACGTCAAAATGATTAATGCCGTTAAAGGCTATGTAACGGCGGACGTTAAGCTTTCGTTTGACTCAAGCACCTTGCCGTCGTTTGTCATTACTTCTTTAGAGAAACAGAGAGATGAATACCTCTGGACGATTAATAATTATGCTGATTACTGGCAGACATCAGGAGGTACCTGATGAATGAACCTAATATTATAAGAATTAATCTCGATAAAGCAAGTAGAACAGAAGTCAATCGGCTTCCTTTGATTCACGAGGGAGATAGTGGAATCAAACTTCAGCTGTATACGGCAGAAGGCTTCTATTCGGATGGCGATGTAGTAGCCGACTTTGATACGAAGACTTTGTCCTATCGTAAAACGGTCGATTCCTATGGGCAGATTGAAGTTCCTGATGATCTTCTTGCTGATGAATGCTGTGGAGATATTCACATCCACCTTACGATCGACAATTACGACGATCTGGACTTTGTATGCTATGACTTTGTAATGCCTGTTGCCAGGATTATACATTACGATCGGTTTGAGCCTACTCCGCCTGTTCCACCAATTGACCCTTGGCCTGGCGGATTTGACAGGCTTGAGTATATTCAGTCTGAAGGTGACGTTTATCTCGACACGGAAGTTAGTGTTCGTGACTGGGATATGAACTTCAGACTTACGATCTTATGTGAATTATTTGGTACCGGTATGAACGGTATTGGCTCTTCCAGTTCAAACTACGACTGGGGCTTTTGGTGCCCGTCTAAAGGCGTACCTTCATACATGAGATCGACATACGGATACTCTAACTGGGGCACTTATCCTGATGAAGGCCAAAAGGGTTACCGCTTCATGGACGCTAGCGATGGCTCTAACAGCTTCGGTTACACGATCGGCTTTAGCAGTTTTGCAGATTATGCCGATTCCGAAGGTTATCCGAATGCTAAGGGTAATATTTACATCTTCGCCGGTAACAATTGGAAAGACGATACTCCTTATAGCTTCCTTCGGGAAAGAGTATACGAGATTCAGTTCAGGAACAGCACGACATGGGCTGACTTCACGGACATGTATCCTGTAAGACGGAAACGTGATGGTGCTATAGGCTTTTACTCCGTAAGCGAGCGTAAGTTCCTTACAGCCAAAGGATCTGGTCGATTCTTACCAGGCCCGACTTTTCCATATGATATTACTCTACCTTCCGGGTACCATCAGGTTCTGTACATTGAGAGTAATAACGTCGGCAGAACCGGCACTTTCTATCCGCAGTGTGTAGACACCGGCGTGCCATTCGATGACATTACTAAGATTCGTATCGAAGAGGAGTTTAATATTGTCGGCTATCAAGATCAATATGGCGGCGGAGTAAGGCTTATAGGCTGTGTCGGAGATACTGCTAATTATGGTATGATGTGCTATAGCCCAGAGAATTGGGGCGATCCATATATTGAAGACGGAGTTACACTTGCTTTTGGTGGAGACGACCAGCATAAGAATTTTCCTCAAGTTGATACTAAGGCTATGATCACTTTGGTAATTGATGGACATCAGAATTACTTAGAGATTAATGGCATTAGAGAGACTTCTGGATTACAAGCTCAGACGCCTGCCTCAGTTAATTCGAGACTCGCTTCTTCGGCTTTAGGTACCCCAACAATACCGGTATTTGCCAATTGTAACGGCTATAATAGCTATGAGCAGTACACCGACACTCGTGTATACCGTTTCCGAATCTATGACTATGAGCTTGGCCGCTACAGAGTTGACCTGATTCCGTGCTATCGAGAATCTGATGAACAGCCCGGCTTCTACGACATCGTTAACAACGTGTTCCGATACGATGAACAAAACGCCTCTGTTGGCGTATATGCCACTATTGGCGACAGATACTTCTAAACATGGAGGTAATGTGAGATGCCTACAGTATCAAACATTATAGAAATCGACTTAAGCACTGCAATTGGGTTTAAAGTCGAATCTCATAAAGAGGTCCATCAGTGGGACCAGGGTATTATGCTCCAGTTTAGTGGGGCTGAGATTACAGCTGGCGCAGTTTGCCAGTTTGATGCTAAGTCTACGACCTATAACATGATCGTGGACACATCGCTTGGACAGGTAGCAATTCCGAACGCTGTTTTGGGCGATGATATGAACGGAGATGTTAAAGCACATCTGCAGTTCAAAACGGACGATTACCAGATGATTGTTTATGACATCCACATTCCGGTTATACGAAGAGTTAAGCCGGCTACATATTTGGCTGATCCAGACACTCCGGGTATTGAAGAGTGGATTGCTGAACAGGTTTCGATAATCGAGCAGGATAAGGCCGATATCGAGGCAATGGGTGCTACAGCTTCCGTAGACGCAAACGTCGGCACGCCATCTGTTACTGTAACAAAGACCGGCGGTTCAGGGCAACCTCTTTCTTTAGACTTTGAGTTCCATAATCTCAAAGGCGTACAGGGCGATCAAGGTATCCAGGGTCCTCAGGGACCAACTGGACCTCAAGGCCCTCAGGGACCGGCAGGCCCGCCGCTTCCGGTAGTCACATCAACAGATGAAGGTAAGGTTTTGACCGTTGACGGTCAAGGCGATTGGGTCGCTGATGATGCCCCGACCGGCTTGCCGGATGTTACAAGCACTGATTCGGGAAAAGTCCTCACTGTAGATCAAAATGGAAGTTGGGTACCTGCTCCCCCTTCAGGCGGCGGTGGAGGCGGCGGAAGTTCAACACACACCGGTCATGGCGCGCCAGCAGCATCTATTGTCGCTGCTATCGGTGATATTTATATCGATCTCGATACCAATGAAGCCTATACTTGTATAAACTATGTAGATCCATCTGTAACTATTACTGATTTAACAGGTAAAACGTTTTACTTTAATGAGACTCTTTCGGAAGAAGACATAGCTTATATATGTGAAAAATACAGCGGCACTACTGGTGATGGCGGGTATACCTTTACTTCATTAAACTACATTAATGTAGACAGAAATCAGAATGTGCAACATAGCCTACGATTTCAACATAACATTACAACTGTCGATTATTATGTATTAGTATCATATAATAATGGAACACTTTATGAGACTGCTCATGGCGGACGATGGTATAATACTAACTTAAGGCGAATCAAATTTACTGGCGGAACAGATGCAACAAACCAAGATTTAATCGACTTTGTTACGTCCAATGCAATGCTTGATAACACCGGCTCTACTTGGTCAAAAATGGTAGCGTCCCCGGTAATAACAACTCCAGTATATAATGGAAGTATTTTACAGTGGAATTCCGGCACGAATAAGTGGCAAGCAAATGCCGGCGCAATATGGTTTTATCCGTCTTACGATAATCCGGGTACCTATACCCGTATAGACCCAGGTCAAGGTATTACAGTATCGAACGGATACAACATTGTTGCGCAATATGCATCAGACCCAAGAACAATACAGTATCGTTTAAACAGCTCTACACATTATTTGTTCAGAATGCTTTTAAAGACGCTTCTTGCACCAGCAGATAATGGTTGCCAACCAATGGTAAATGGGTCTGATTTGTCAAGTACGCTGTACTATAAGCCAGGTCAGTATGGTTATATTACAGCAGCTACAGCGGCAAATTTGGTAAACTGTCCTACGCAAGAAGGCTTCGTCCTTACTGTAATTTGGCTCAATCAGTCGTATTATACAGTACCTAACGAGTCAAATACAAAGGGCGTCCGGTTTATTGTTACAGACAGCGGTAAAATTTATCGTCAGTATGTGTATAATACGTCCGGTACTTGGTATGCTGGAGAAGAATGGAAGTGCATAACTAACGGTGAAGTTATCCCTGATGCCCCTACAATAGACGGCACGTATACATTAAAATGCACTGTTACAGATGGAACTCCAGTTTACAGCTGGGTCGCTGACACGTAAAGAAAGGAGAAGTTATGAAGATTTCAAATTTCTGGTATAAGTTCTTTAAGTATGCTCCGGGTGTAATCGGTTTGATGATTAGCTTTGTCGAGACTGTCTTTCCGGTTTGGGGATGCCCCGATAATGTAATTACAGTCATCAATACCACACTTGGCGGCATTGCTGCTTTTATCACAGGACTTGTGATCTTGTCCGGTAAGAGCTTCTGGAAAGACAAGAAGATAGTCGATAATACAGAGAAAGGAGAGTAAGCAATGAATTCAATTTATTTTGTCATTGAAATTCAAAATGATTCTGCAACGCTTATTTATCGCTTTGCAGATGACGACCCGGGCGCAACAAGGGCTGCAATTGACCGCGCTTTGGAGAAGTTTCACACTGTTATGGCCTACCGGGATCCTAACGGCGGACGTACATCTACGACATGTACGATCATCGATATCACTGGTGGAACGGTTAAGAAGGAACGTTATGTGGCATCCGAGATTACCCCGGTTGCTGAGTAAGGAGGCTTGCTATGGCATTTACTAATAGCCCTTTAGCCGATCAAAACCCGGCTTATAGGTCTCCTTTCTATACCCCGGGCAGAACGCTTAACGGCGTTACTTACAAAACCATCGACGGGATTACGCTTCACATGACCGAAGGCCACATCAACATTCCGAATCTTGCGGCATGGTTCCAAAAGAAATCAGTTAGAGCAAGCTCGAACTATGGTATTGACGACTACGGCAATCGAGGAATGTTCGTTGAAGAGAAGAACACCGCTTGGACTTCTTCGAGTAGCGCCAATGATGTAAGAGCAATCACCGTTGAGATTTCGTCTGATAAGACAGCTCCTTATAGGATTACTGATGCTGCTATTGAGAGCGCAATTGAGCTCTGTATTGACATCTGTCAGCGTAACGGCATCAAGAAGATGTATTGGATTCCTGATAAGGAGTGGGCTCTTAAAAAGCAGAAGAACCACCTTCCTGGTGAAGCGGTATTTACAGCACATCGTTGGTTCTACAATAAGCAGTGTCCTGGCGAGTATCTTTACACTAAGATGGCTTACATCTGTGGCCGTGTTAATGCGGCACTCGGCGCCCTTACCATTGGTGAAGAGGTTACCATGAAGGTGACAGACATCAAGGAAGATGGCGTATATGGTGTAATTAAAGGTGGAGCACAGCCTGTTCCTCCGACTCCGCCTGAACCGGCGAAGATCGTTGTAGGAAGTAAGGTTACGATCAATCCCGGAGCAAAATCCGGCGGCATGAGCAAGAACTATTACGGTAAGCCTATCGACCCTCGATATGCTAACGGCAAGTATGTTGACAGCGTAGCAGAGATTGCGATGCACAATTTCACAGGTAAACAAGATGTGGAAGAAGCAAAATTGAAAGGCATCAACACCTGGGTTGCCACTTCTTCGTTGACATTAGTTCAATGAAAGGAGGAAGCGTTATGGAAGCTGCAATAGCATCTGTTGTTGTGGGAATTTTGGCGTTATGTGGCACTGTGATCAGTAATCTTGTTAGTAATAGCAAGACTATCTACCGTATTGAACAGCTTGAAAAGAAGCAAGAGAAACACAATAACGTGATTGAACGAACCATCGTCCTCGAAAAGGTCTTTTCAATGACCGAGGAACAGATCAAGTCAATGACACGCGATATTGACGCGATTAAGAAAAAAGTTTATAATGAAAAGTGAGGTGAGGCCGTCCATGAGTCAAAATGGAAGTTATCTGGCACATACTGGCACTAAAGATATGCGCTGGGGCATTCGTCGTTGGCGTAATTACGACGGTTCCCTCACTGAAGAGGGTAAAGAACGGTATAATTACTATAAGAAAAGGGGCGAAGACAATGTTCCGAGAGCTATGGAGAAGAATGTGTATGCTCAGTGGGATAACCGGAATGGCGACAGTCCTGCTACTCAGCGCTTGAAAGGCGTTGCTGGTGGAGTAACCCAGGCTGAGAAGGCCTTGGATACTCTGAACGTTGGCGTTCGAAAGAAAAGCCTTGCTAACATGTCTAATCAGGAGCTTCGAGACGCAACCGAAAGAGCTCGTCTTGAGTCTGAGTATTCTAAGTATTATCCGGTTAATACTAAGACTGATACCAGGAAGAAACTGGATCGGTTCTTAGCCATTGCTGGTGCAACCTTAGCTCTTGGAGTAACTGCTTCGCAGATTTACAGTAATTATTCAACCGCTCAGGCTATTAGGAATGAACGGTTCGATAAAGCCCAAGCCGAGGCAACGGTAAACAATCTTGTCAGGAATGCTGGCAGCATTACTCTTGATAAGATTAACAATCTTAGCCCGGATGAACTTAAGGCTGTAAGTACCGGATTGGGAACTAGAGCTTCGATCTTAAAGGTCGCAGAACAGTTATCCGGTAAGTAAAAAGATTAAAGGTGAATGAATCATGGCATTATCTAATACGGCCACCCCTAAATACTATGGCTTATTTAGAGATGCTGTTTTAAGGGGTGAGATACCCATTAGTCGGGAAATCGAACTTGAGATGAACCGAATAGACAAGCTCATCGAAGACCCCGGGGTATATTATGACGGAAGTAAGGTTGAGGGATGGATACGCTTTTGCGAGAAAGAACTTACTCTTACTGACGGTAGTGATTTCAAGATGCTCGACTCGTTTAAACTATGGGGCGAGCAAATCTTTGGTTGGTATATCTTTATTGAGCGTAGTGTTTACGATCCTATTCTTAAGCGCTACATCTCTAAAGTTATTAAGAAACGCTTAACCAATAAGCAATTTCTTATTGTAGCCCGAGGCGCGGCTAAGTCCATGTATGATAGTTGCATTCATGCTTACTATATGGTCGTGGACACCTCGACGACGCACCAAATAACGACGGCCCCTACTATGAGGCAAGCGGAAGAGGTGATGTCACCGCTCAAAACTGCTATTGCTAGAGCTCGTGGTCCTGTGTTTAAGTTCCTAACGGAAGGAAGTATACAGAACACGACTGGTAATAAGGCTAAACGTCAAAAGTTGATTCCAACAAAGAAAGGTATTGAGAACTTTCTCACGAATTCTTTGTTAGAAGTAAGACCAATGTCAATAGATAAGCTTCAGGGCTTACGTTGTAAGGTCGCTACTCTTGACGAATGGCTTTCTTGTGACATTAGGGAAGATCCCATCGGCGCTATTGAACAAGGCGCTTCTAAGTTGGATGACTATGTCATCGTAGCAACTTCGTCAGAAGGAACGGTCAGAGCTGGGTCGGGCGATACAATCAAAATGGAATTAAATTCCATCTTGAGAGGCGAATACAACGCACCAAACGTTTCAATATTTTACTACAAACTTGATAGTATAGACGAGGTTAATCATCCTGAGCTTTGGCTTAAGTGTAATCCGAATCTTGGTATCACAGTAACTTATGAAACTTATCAACTTGACGTTGAAAGAGCTGAGAAAGTGCCTTCGGTTCGCAATGATATTTTGGCTAAGCGTTTCGGCATACCAACGGAAGGCTATACTTACTTCTTTACATATGAGGAGACTCTCCCGCACAAGAGAAGGTCATTCAAAGGCATGAGTTGTTCGCTTGGAGCAGACCTTTCACAGGGAGACGACTTCTGTGCGTTTACGTTTTTGTTTCCTATAGATGGTAAATCGTTTGGCATTAAGTGCCGAAGTTACATTTCAAACTACACTTTCATGCAATTGCCTAGAGCAGCTAGAGCCAAGTATGAAGAATTCATGAACGAAGGTTCGTTAGCTATACTTAACGGTAGTGTTCTGGACATGATGGAAGTGTATGAAGACCTCGATAACTTTATTGCTGAGAATGACTATAATGTATGCTGCTTTGGATTTGACCCGTATAATGCTGAAGCTTTCGTTGATCGGTGGTGCCGAGAGAATGGGAGTTTTGGTGTTGAGAAGGTTAGACAGGGATCGCGTACAGAGTCTGTTCCTCTTGGAGAATTAAAGAAACTTGCTGAAGAGCGTTTCCTTTTGTTCGACGAGAAGATTATGACATTCACTCTCGGAAATGCTATTACTATTGAAGACACTAATGGTAACCGTAAACTTTGGAAAAGACGTAGAGAAGATAAGATCGATAATGTAGCAGCTCTTATAGACGCGTATGTTGTTTATAAGAATAATAGAGACGCGTTTGAGTAAGGAGACCAAAAAATGAAACTAATGCATCATGGCATTAAAGGCCAAAAGTGGGGTATTCGGCGTTATCAAAATTCTGATGGCACGTATACTGACGAAGGTAAGAAACGTAGAAACACCCGGCTTTTTGTATCCGGTTCATCCAAAACTCAAGATCCAGAATCGCCTTACTTTAGAGAGTTACCGCAAACAGTTAAAGACTTTTTAAGGCCATATCTTAATCAGAGAGCAAGTATACTTATCGGAGATGCTCCCGGCGTGGATCGTCAGGTGCAAGACTGGCTTAAGGAACAGGGCTATGACAAGGTCGTTGTGTATGGGCCCGGAAAGAATGTGCGTTATCAAGCAGATTCAAAATGGAAGTCAAAAACATATGATTCTAATTATGAACCTGGTTCGAAAGAGTGGCTTGCAAAGAAAGACAAAGCTATGAGTCGTTCTGCCACAGAAGGTCTTGCAATAACTCTTGATGAAGGTAGTAAAGCAACAAAAGAAAACATAAAAAGACTTGAAGCTAAGAAGAAACCGGTAAGAAATTATCAGTTGTCGTCTAAAGGCGCTCAAGAAGATCAATGGATTAAGTAAAGAAAGGAGGATCTAGTTAAGTGAATCCTAAAGTTGTTCGTTTTAATGAAGCGGATAGTTCTGATAGCCTTACTCATTGGGGCGTAAAAGGAATGAAATGGGGAAATCGTCAGTATCAGTATAAAGACGGTTCCCTGACGCCCGAAGGACGAGAACACTACGGCGTTGGAGACGCACGCGAGAAGCAAAAACTCAAAATGGAAGCAGAAAGGCAAAAAGCTGATCTTGAGTATAAGCGTAATAAACGTGAAGCGAACCTTCAAATAAAGATGGACCGTGCCGCTGCTAAGAATGACGCTATACGCCTTAAAGCAGAACAAGAGGCAAGGCTTCAAGAAGCTAGCAATAATCGTCTTGAGGAAAAGAATAGACATAAAGAAAACGGTGTAGGCAAAAAGCTTCTTATAGGTGCTGGCCTAACTGTTGGAGCAATTGCAATAATTAAGGCATTTAGTGGCCGTAGGGTTGCAGACTTGCCTAAATCGGAGGATTCGTCTCTTTTAGACGAGAATAAATCGCTTAAAGACATGCTTAGTAAGAAGACAAGTGAATTAGATCTGTATAAGTCTTCTCATGAAGCATCGCAGAAGCTGCTTACTAAAATGCGTGACGACAATAAGAGTCTGGTTTCCATTGCCAAATCGGCATCAGAACGGGCTAAGAACAACGCAAGTGTAGCACGTATGTATCGTGGAGAAGCGGCAGCTGCTAAAGCTGATTTGAACAAGGTTAAAGGAGTCTTTGAAGACTTATGGAGGGTTAAACGTGCCGGAGGAGGAACCGGTAAAATAGTATTCTAAGGAGGATGCCATGTCATTACGTAGTAGACTGTCTTCTGCTTGGAACGCCTTCCGTAATCGTGACCCGGCAGATTATGATCCTAACTGGTCGTTTTATGTCGAACAACCTACGGTTTACTCATATCGTCCCGATCAGCCTAGCTTTTCAGGAGGAAGAGATCGGTCGTTTATAACCGCGGTTCTTAATAGAATAGCGGTCGACTGCTCTCAGATTCCAATTAGACATGCTCGTGTTGACGATAATGAGCATTTCTTAGATTACATTAAAAGTGATCTTAATGAATGCTTTAAAACCGAAGCCAACATTGACCAGACAGGAGAGGCTTTTGTGCAGGACATTGTTATGTCTTTGCTCGATGAAGGCCAAGTTGCCTGCGTACCAACAGATACCGATCTTGACACTACGACAAATGACGTGTTTAAGATCTATGAGATACGAACAGGCCGGATACTTCAATGGTATCCAAATGCTATTCAGGTAGAAGTGTATAATGAACGAACCGGTAAAAAGGAACAGATCATTGTACCGAAGCAGACCACTGCCATTATTGAAAACCCATTTTACGCGGTCTTCAACGAACCGAATAGCACATTCCAAAGATTAATCAAGACTTTTAACATGCTTGACGTCGTTGATGAGCAGAACGCATCAGGTAAGTTAGACTTGATTATACAGCTCCCTTATGTTGTTAAGAGTGAGCAGCGTCGGCTTCAAGCCGAACAAAGACGTAAAGATATTGAGCAGCAGCTTACAGGAAGTAAGTATGGTATCGCGTATACCGATGGTACCGAGAAAATTACTCAGCTCAATCGTCCTGTCGAGAACCAGCTATTAGCTCGTGCCGATTACTTAACGAGTATGCTATATAGCCAGTTGGGAATGACCAAGGAGATAATGGAAGGTTCTGCAAAGGAAGAAGAGTTTAATAATTATTATTGTCGTACCATTGAACCAATCTTGACCGCGATTGTAAAGGAGTTTAGAAGAAAGTTTCTTTCTAAAACCGCTCGTACTCAAGGTCAGTCGATTATCTATATTCGCGATCCATTCAAACTTTTGCCTATTAGCAACTTTGCTGAACTGGCAGACAAGTTTACTCGTAACGAGATTCTTTCTGCTAATGAAATTCGTATGGGTATGGGCATGAAGCCTTCCGACCAGCCTGGCGCAGATGATCTTAGAAATAAGAACAACATTGCGACACCGATGCAAGATGAAGTGCCGGTTGATGAGGAAGGGAATCCTGTCGAACAGCCTAGTGAAGAAGAACTTCAGCAAAGCATGGCTGATATAGACGCCGTAGACGCTGATATCGCTGAAATGGAAGATTTACTCAAGCATTCGGATGAAGAAGGGCGGAGGGTTGTCGTTGTCGAGAAGACTTGATGAACTCAGCTTCGAAGACAGAACAGTCCATATAGAGCATAAGCAATATGCTAGCCCTTACTATGATCCGGTTAAAGCGCATGAGTACTATGAACAGCATAAACAGCTGAAAGGTAATAGGCGATCTACATCAACCGCAAGCTTAAATGAAAAAGGTAAGAAAGCTGCACTTTACGTTAAAAGTCAGATAGACGAAGAACATAAGACAGAACTTACTAAGCATCAAGAAAATGTAAAAGCGCAACGCGAAGAAGCTAAGAATGACACAAAGGCTAAAATCGATGCCGCTACAAAAGAGCTTAAGAGTAAGACTGAAGCTATGAAAGTTCGTCTAAAGAAAATGAACCCTGCTCAAAGGAAACAAGCTGAAATTCACATGCGTGCTGAGATTGAGAAGCTTAAAAAAGCAAATGACGAAAATCGCAAAGCACTTATGGAAGAATATGGTAATGTTTCCAAAAATATTTCTGAGGCAAGCTCTAAGGCCCGCAGCGAGATGGGTGATAAATACCATAACAAGTATGCGGATGAGATCGACGCTATCAAGAAAGACGCTTCGATGATTAAGCCTGCTAAAGGAAAGAAAGGCCGTGAAACAGGCTACGTCTTTAAGTATAGACGTTCCGCTGTGGCCGCGGCAAAGAACTCTAAATAAAAATAAGGAGGAAAAGTCAAAATGGCAGTCAGAGACTATGACTTTAGTGGCTGGGCTACTCGTAATGACGTCCGTTGTTCCGATGGCCGCACTATTCGTCGAGACGCATTTAAAGACTGTGACGGTAAGTCTGTGCCGTTGGTATGGAATCACGAGCATAACATGCCGTCAAATGTTCTCGGACACGCTATTCTTGAGAATCGTCCAGAAGGCGTTTATGCATATGGCTCGTTTAACGAAACGGCCAGCGGCATTGATGCCAAGCTTATGGTTCAGCATGGCGATGTAACAAGCTTGTCCATTTATGCCAATCGTTTGAAACAGAACGGGGCTGACGTGGTACACGGCATGATTCGAGAAGTTAGCTTGGTATTAGCTGGGGCAAACCCGGGCGCTTACATTGACACTGTAGTACAGCATAGTGCCGATGGATTGGACGAGGAAGAGGCTTACATCTATCCTCCTATGGCGGCCGAGGGACTTCTCTTGGCTAATAAAGAAGAGGCTGCTCCTATTGAGCACTCCGAAGAACCTAAACAGGAGGAAGAAAAAGCCGTGCCTGAAGAACCTAAGACAGAAGAAACGAATGCTCTTGAGCATGCTGACGGTGAATCCGAAAGCAAAGACAAGACCGTTGCCGATGTACTCGGCACACTTAATGAAGAGCAGAAGACCGTTGTTATGGCTCTGCTTGCAGCCGCTACTGAAGGCGGTAATGATGAAGCAAAACATTCTGATGAAGGAGAAGACGAAATGAAGTATAACGTATTTGAAGGCCAGGAAGTAGTTGAGAAGGATACCGAGACCCTCTCCCATTCCGAGATGGTGGCTATCTTTGACGAAGCAAAGAACGGCAGCGACCTTAAGACTGCTTGCCTGAAGCACAGCATTACCAACATTGAGTATCTGTTCCCGGATGCCAAGACCATTGACAAGACCCCGAGCTGGATTAAGAGACCTGATGGATGGGTATCCAAGGTTATGTCCGGTGTTAAGAAGGTTCCGTTCAGCCGTATCAAGAGCATGCATGCTGATATTACGGCAGACGAAGCAAGAGCCAAGGGTTACACGAAGGGTACCGAGAAGATCGATGAGGTCTTCTTGCTGCTTAAGAGAACCACTGATCCTCAGACGATCTACAAGAAGCAGAAGCTTGATCGTGATGACATCATTGATATCACCGATTTCGACGTTGTAGCTTGGCTTAAGACCGAGATGCGTATGATGCTTGAGGAGGAAATCGCACGTGCTCTGCTTGTTGGTGATGGCCGTGCTGCTCTTGCTCCTGATAAGATTAAGCCCGATCATATTCGTCCTATTTGGACCGATGACGAGCTTTACACCATTCACGCTACCTACAATATTGCAAACAACGCAAGCGCTTCCGATAAGGCTGTTGCTGCTATCGAGGCCGTTATCCGCGCTCGTAAGGACTATCGTGGTTCCGGTAACCCGACGCTCTACACGACTGAAGATTTCGTAACGGAAGCTCTCCTGATCAAGGATAAAATGGATCGTTATGTCTATGACACCGAAGAGCAGCTCGCTCGTAAGATGCGTGTTAAGGAGATCGTTACGGTTATGCCTATGGAAGGCCTTAGCCGTGAGAACGCTAACCATGACACCGTTTACCTTCAGGGTATCGTAGTTAACCTTAACGACTACTGTGTTGGTGCTGATAAGGGTGGCGCAGTCTCCATGTTCGAAGACTTCAACATCGACTTTAACCAGGAGAAGTACCTGATTGAGACTCGTTGCTCTGGCGCTCTGAACGTTCCGAAGTCCGCTATTGCTATCGAAGCAAATTTTCAGTAGGGCCGACGGATGTTGAACCGGTAACCGACACGGCCATTGACCTCTTTGGCAAGAACTGTGGTGATCTCCAGGAAGACATCGCAATTGCTAACGGGTCTATCACCGGTACTTTGAAGTATGTAACCGGATACACGGGATTCTCTTCCAAGGCTAAGGAGCAGAAGGGTAACTTCATTGCTCTTAAGGTCACCAATGCAACTGCTGACGAGATTTACGTTGGGTTGAGCCCGTCCGCTTCCGGTAAGGAACTCAATAAGCTTGACGAAGACGGCACGATCGTTCTTCAGGTTACGAACAAGGATACGCAGGTTGTCCGCGTTGAGACTGTAACTGACGGAGTTCATGACGGCTTCGCTCTTGACATCTCCGGTTTGACCTGCACTCCGGCTAACTAACAAAAATTTCAAAATGGGAGAGAAACTATGAAGTTTTCAGGTATAATCGGTTTTGGCATTACTGCTGAAACTGAAGAGCACTCTGGTATCTGGGCTGATACAATCGTTGAACGAAAGTATTATGGCGATATCCAGAAGGCTTCTTTCAGAGGGCAGGTTAATCCTGACTCAATCAATGATAACATCGTACTCTCTCATCAGTTGACTGTTATTGCCGACCCCTTTTTAACTCAGAACTACCAAAATATTCGTTATGTTGAAGTTGAGGGTGCTAAATGGAAAGTAACATACGTTGAAATCCAGCATCCTCGGCTTCGCTTAACGCTTGGAGGTGCTTACAATGGGGATTAGCAGACGGAGAGAGTTCCAACTTGTTTTGGAGGGCTTAGCGCCAAAGGGGGCAAAGGTTTACTTTCAGCCTCCGGCAACGGTAAAGATTTCGTATCCTTGTATCATCTACAGTCTTTATCGGTTTGATACGAGACATGCGGACAATGTACTCTACCGTTCGATGCCCTCTTATACTGTCACTTATATAGATACTAATCCTGATGCTGATTTCCCGGAGATGTATCTCAAAACCCAACCTTTGACGCATTTCGATAGAGAGTACACATCGGATAACTTGCATCATTGGGTTTTTACTACTTACTATTAACATAAGGAGAAATTTACATGGCTAAATTGACATGGGACGAAGAAGCCGTCCGTCATTATGAAACCGGTATTGACCATATGGTTCTTTATCCGGCAGTTAGCGGTACTTACCCTGCTGGCGTAGCCTGGAGTGGTATTACCGGCTTTACTGAATCTCCTTCTGGCGCTGAAGCTACGGCTGTTTATGCGGATAACATTAAGTATCTTAATCTTATCTCGAACGAAGAGCTTGGCGCAACTCTTGAAGCTATTCAGTATCCTGAGGAATGGGAGCTGTGCGATGGTACGGCATCTCTTGTTGCCGGTGTAAAGATCGGTCAGCAGCCTCGTAAGCCTTTCGGTCTTGTATACAGAACGAAGATCGCAGATTCCAATGGTCTCGAAACCGGTTATACTTTGCATATCATTTGGAATGCTCTGGCTACACCGAGCGAGAAGGCTTACTCTACGGTTAACGACTCTCCCGAGAACATGACGTTCAGCTGGACTCTTACCACGACTAAGATTCCGGTAACGGGTTATGAGGATACGTACAAGCCGATCTCTCATATGGAGATTAACTCGACTGAAGCAGATTCTGCTAAGCTTACTGCGCTTGAGAACATTCTCTTTGGTACTGCTGGCACAGACGCGTACTTGCCGCTTCCGGGCGCAGTTATTGGAATGATGTAAGGAAGGAGGATAAAAAGTTATGGCATTGCTTAAATGGGATGAAACCGATAAGCGCTTTTATGAAACTGGTATTAGTAATCTTACTTTGTATGTTACGAGTAACGGTGAATATGGCGCTGGCGTAGCCTGGAATGGTGTGACAGCTTTTACTGAATCTCCTTCTGGCGCTGAAGTAACTGCTGTTTATGCAGATAACATTAAGTACTTGAATCTTGTATCCGCTGAGGAATTCGGAGCAACGATCGAAGCGATTCAGTATCCGGTAGAGTTTAACGACTGCATGGGTATTGCAATCCCGAAGCCGGGCGTTTATATTTCTCAGCAGGCGCATAAGCCTTTTGGTTTGGCGTACAAGACTCTCATTGGCTCTAATGAGGATGGCGACAGCCACAGCTATAAGATCCATCTTGTATATGGATGTTATGCTACTCCGAGTGAGAAAGCCTATACGACAGTTAACGACTCTCCCGAGAACATGACGTTCAGCTGGACCTTGACGACTACTCCTGTAGAAGTTACGGGTTACAAGCCGATCGCTCATCTGGAGATTGATGCTCGTTATGCTGATCCGGATAAGCTTAAAGACTTCGAAGATATTCTTTGGGGCCGTGACGCTGATGCCGAGCATGGTATTACTGCTCTTACGGCATCTTTGCCTCTTCCGGATGATGTTAAGGGTTATCTTACTCCTGACACGACTCCGGCCGATCCGGAAGAACCGGGTAATGGCTGATTAAGCTTACTCTTCTTTCATTCACTTTATCTTTGGGCTCCCGTGGTCTTACGGCTGCGGGAGTCACTTTTTGACATATTTTCAATCTTAGGAGGATTAAAACACTATGCTTACAAAGAAAGTTACCTACACCAACTACAATAATGAAGAGGTTACTGATACTCTCTATTTCAATCTTACTGAGGCAGAACTGATGGAGATGCAGTTTACCACAGAAGGCGGTTTCAAAGAGCGCATTGAGAGCGTTGTTGAGACGAAGGACACCAAGCGCATTTATGAGACGTTCAAGGGTATTGTTCTTGCCGCTTACGGTGAGAAGTCTCCGGATGGCCGTTTTCTTGACAAGGGCGAGGATCAGTCTCTCGCTAAGCGTTTTACTCACACCGAAGCTTATAACAAGCTTATGATGGAGATCATGACCGACGAGAAGGCTGCTTCTGCATTCTTTACCGGCATTATGCCTAAGGAGATGAGAGAGAAGGCTCTTAAGGAAGAGCTGATTCAGGACCATAAAGCCCCTCAGAAGTAGGTGATGTAAATGCTTAAGATTCTAGTACCAGCAGGCGAGTTCTGGGACGAAGAGAATCAGCAATTTGTTTATACGCCTGAAACGGTGCTTCAGCTGGAGCATTCATTGGTTTCTATATCTAAATGGGAAGCAGTGCATAAGAAGCCTTTTATTGTGTTTGATGACTCACAGTCTAATTTAACACCAGAAAATGTTTTGGATTACATTAAAGACATGACTATTACACAGCATGCAGATCCAAAGATTTATTATGCATTGTCTTCTAAAAACATTAGTGACATCATGGAATATATCCGTGATGAAAGAACAGCGACGTGGTTTGGTAAAACCACTCATCAAGCTGGAAAAAGAGACACAAGACCATTAACTAGTGAAAGAATTTACTATTTAATGATCAATTACAATATACCGTTTGAGTGTCAAAAGTGGCATTTAAGTCGTCTTTTAACACTTATACGTGTATGCCAGGAAGAACAGAAACAGCAAGAGAAGAAGAATCCTAGAGATGCTGCTATGCAACGTCATAATCTTAATGCAGCACGGCGAGCAAAGTCCGCGCGTCATTACCATTAATGAAGGAGATTAAAAACCATGGGCGGATTCAAAATGGGAGCGAAAAGCAGTAGTCCATTTAAGAAAACCCAGAGCCATATGGAAAAGATGCAGGACGTTTTTTCGAAGATCAACTTCAACGAGTATGGAAGAATGGGAGTAGTTGCCTTATCAGACGCTACTCCCAAAGATTCCGGCGAAACTGCTAATTCCTGGGATTATTTTGTTGAAAAAACAAAGGACGGAGTACGTATTACATGGACCAACGATAACGTTGTTGGTGATAACACGGTACCAGTAGCAATTTTAATACAATATGGGCATTTAAGTAAAGCCGGAGTATACGTTGAAGGACGAGATTTTATTAACCCAGCAATGATGCCTATATACAATGAAATAGCTGATAAGATCTGGAAGGAGGTTAATAAAGTATGAGCACTGTTATTGAGAATCAAATTGTTCAGATGCAATTTGACAATAAAGAATTCGAAAAGAATATTAGTGCTTCCATGCAATCTCTTGACGAGTTCAAGGACAAAATGGAGTTTGAGGACTCCGAGAAAAGTTTTAGAGCTCTAGAGAAAGCCTCAGAACAAGTTGACTTTGGGCAGCTTAATAAAGCTATTGACGGACTTGGCGATCACTTCACTGTTATCGGTAGAACATTTTACAAGGTAACAGATGAGATTGCTAACTACTTTACTTCGAAAATTACAGGCGCTATAAACGCAGTTAAGTCAGTTACAACTGACATCTACGATGTTGGCGCTGGTTATAATAAGTACGACCAATACACGCATGCCGTTAAGACAATCATGTCTGCTCTTGGCGAAGCCGATCTTGCAAAATTTGAAAAAGAGGGCTTATCTGCAATTGACGGTGTAGAGAGCCGGCTTGAAAAACTTATGGCGTACACCGATGAAACTTCTTATAGTTTCATTAGTATGGTCGAGACAGTAGGTAAATATTTGGGCTCAGGCCTTAATATTGATACCGCAATTGAAGCGATGCAGGGTTATGCAAACTGGGCTGCTTTGGCTGGTCAGAATGCTACTACTGCGACACAATCAATGGGTCAAATGGCTCAAACTCTGGGACGTGGTTATGTTCAATATGCTGACTGGAAAGAAATGGCCGTTAGTAAGAACATGGCTACAACACAGATTCAGGATCTTTTCATACAAAAAGCTAAGGAACTTGGCTATATTACATGGGAAGAAATTGAGCAGGCAAAGAAAGTAAAAACAACAGACAGTCATACAGCTACTGCTGATGATATTCGTAACTGGTTCTTTGAAAGCAAGCAGTTGAATGAGCAACAGTGGCTTAAGACCGATGTTATGAATGCTTCCTTTAAAGAACTTTCTTCAGTTTCTGATTACCTTCTTGAAAATTTGGAAGACTCTAACGTTACAATGACTGAAATGCTTAGAGCAGCCAAAAAAGTTAAGAATGAAGGTAAATCTACTGCTGACGTGGTAGCTACGTGGGTAGAATCTGGCAAAATAGCTAATGATGAGGCCCGGGATTATGTTAAGATGCTTAACACAATTACCGATGCCGAGCATGAGTTAGGCCTTAAAGCGATTATAGCAGCACAGGAAGCAGTAACGTTTCAAGAGGCTATAGGCTCAGCACAGGATGCAGCTTCAACATACTTCATGAAGATATTCCATAATCTTATTGGTAACTATGAAGAGGCGGCTGTTTTATGGACAGACCTTTCCAATAACCTGTGGGATACATTTGTTTCGCCTCTAGAAGCTATATCTGATAGAACAGGCGTTTGGGCTAAAGAATTATCTGGAATATTTGATGATGAAGGCAATGAAATTACAAAGCAAAAAGCGCTTTGGGTAAGCTTGTCTAATGCTGTAAGCGGAGTCGTTAATATTGTACAGACATTCTTAAGTACGATTGCTGGATGGACCGGTTCGGTAGACGATGCCGTTGTATCATTCCTTGATCACGCTATTAGCGGCTTGAATTATATTGGTGATTTCTTAAATGGAATTGCTGAAAGCCATACGTTAGGATCATTGGCGTATACGTTTAAGTTTCTTTGGGAAATAGTAGGCAATGTAATTCAGATTTTTGTTAAACTCGTAGGCGCTATTTTTGGTACAGAAAGAGCTTTTGATACCTTTGATAGTACCGCTTCTAATATAGTTTGGATTTTTAACGACGTTCTTACCTTAATAAGAGATGTAACATCTGCAATTATTGGTAGTAATGGTTTTGCTTTTGCTCTTGACGTTATTTCCGGATTATTAAGAATCGTTTATGCTGCAGCAGATTTAGTAACCTCCGTAATCGAAACAGCCTTAGCATTTATCTACGAGTTAATAGAGGTACTATTTAATTTTGGTGATTGCTCTTTTGAAGTTAGCGACGCGGTATGGTATTTTGGTCATCAAATAGGAGACCTGGTTTCAGCGTTTCTTGACTTCTTTGGGCTTGGCAAGTACGCCGGAAAAATACAGCAAAAAATAGAAGTGGTATTTGCTTCGCTTGGAAGAGCAACGTTAGAGTTTGAGAAGCGCTTAGATTCTCTTATGGCTGATGCAAGGGAAATGGTTCTTAATGCACCAAATAAAGTTGCTGGTGCTGTTAAAGTACTTGTTATTGCTCTTGGTAAGCTTGCAGAAGCTGGGTTAAAAGCAATCGGTAACATCTTTGATATTGATACTTCTGGAGCAATCAGAAAATTAGAAACAGCAGGGACGAAAGTTTTTAATTCTATTGGCCCTTGGTTTGAAAAGCGTGGAGAAGATCTAAAGTCCTTGTTTAGTGACATCTGCACTGATATTTTCACAGAATTTCCCGATCGCTTCAAAGAGATGATCGAACAGTTCAAGGGCGGGGATGTACCAGGAAAAGTTGAGGCTGTGTTTAGTTTTATTGGCGACTGCATGAAGCGTGGCATTATGCGTATTGTAGACGCCGTAGAAGCTGTTACAGGTCTTGACCTTTCGCATTTCCAGTCCAAGTTAATGGATTTTCTTGAAAACTTTACAGATAAGCTCAGTGTTCTTAAACCTGGCTTTGAGACAGCGTGGGAAAATGTTGTAAAGATATTCTGGCTATTAGTCGACGTATTTAAGGGCTTGGCCGATGCATTGTTCTATATCATTGGTGAACTTACAGGCATAGAAGACATGGGCCCGGATAAGTTTATTGATTTGCTTTTCTGGATACTCGATAAGATGGTCAATTTAATTATGTGGTTAGCGGAGGTATTTGCTACAGTTATAACAACCGTTGGACCTATAATAATTGACGGTCTTATTGTTCTAAAAGATATTTGTGGTCAGCTTTGGATGGCGTTTAAGTATCTTATTCATATTGATCGATCAGACGAGGCTTATCAGGCCTGGGAACGTGTGTTTAAGTTTTTAAGATTTGTTGCTATAGGCTTTCTGGCACTTAAAGTGCTTAAATTCTTTAGAGCTTTGAAATGGTTCTTTGAAGGCGTTTCTGAGATTGGCGATGCTGTTAACGGCTGGAGCTTAAGGTCTGTTCTCTATAGCTTAGAGAAAATGATATTAGACATTGCTTTATTAATGTTCGCAATCGCTATATTGGCTCGTCAAGATGTGGGTCATTTAGCTATGGGCGTATTAGCGCTGGGCATTGGTATACAATTAGTAACGGTTGCCATGAAGCAAATGACTTATAGTATTGGCGCATTAGCGTCTTACATAAAGAAGAATCAATTAGTAACAGAAAAGGATTCGTCGGTCATTACGGCAGCTTGTAAGTCTTTCATGACTATAGTGAAGGCAATAGCAAAGCTGGTACTTTATTTGTCTGTATCCATTTCGATACTTACGTATTTCTCAGATAAATACGGAAGCGAGAACATGTATCATGCCTTGTTAGTTCTTGGTGTTGCATTAGCTGTAACCTTAGGAGGAATTTCGCTAATATGCAAAACATCTCAAGGTCTTGATAAGGAATCCAAGCAACTTAAGCAGGCAGCAAAAGTCATTAAACGCGTAAGCATGGAAATAATGAAAATTTCTTTGCTACTTTACGCAGTTTCCAAGCTTATTGATACTGAGGACTTAGACGAGGACGAGCTTAAGACGTGCTTTGATATTGTTCTCGGTGCATTCTTTATGCTTTATCTTGGTGCTATGTCTATTGTTGCTATTACTGGTGTCTTGAATCCATCAGCAGATGCTTTAAAGAGAGCTAGTAAAATAGTAGCTAAAGTTGGTTTCTGGACAGTAGCCGTGTCGGCAGCTATTATTGGCATTGGTTATATGCTCGATAAACTTAGGGAAGGCGAGATAGATTCCGCTGCGGCAAAAGCTGCAGGTACGGGCGCTGAAGAAGCTCAAGGTACAAAAGCTGATAACCAGTTATTAAAGAATATTGGTATAACTTTTGGTATTTGTGTTGGAGCATGCGTTATTGTTGCTGCTGGTGTATTTGCTATTGAGAAGGTTGCAAGTAAGAAAGTAGCCAACACAGCAAAGAAAGCCGCGGCTAACGTTGGCGATATTGCTTTACGTATACTCGCGTTATCTGCATCGTTTATAACGCTTATTACCGGAGCTAACGCAATGGCCTTTGCTTTAACCTTAATGACAACTTATATTTCGTCTAATCTTTCAGATCCTGAGGAAATAGGTCAAGCTGCTTTTATACTGGTAATGTCCATATTAACCGTAATTGGTGCTATGTGGCTGTTAAGCAAACTTGATATTAAATCACAAGCGACATCAATATTGGCCCTGTCTGTGGCGATGCTTGCTTTAGCAGCAGCTATGGATATTCTTGGGTTTGCACTAATGGAGCTTGGCTTAACCAATGTTGGAGAAGACGAAGCAAAAGCTTTAATCGGCGTAATGGTAGCGTTAGTAGTTGTTACTGCATTAGGTAATATAATAGCTAAAAACAGCGAACCAATGCTTAAAGGCATTGCCAAATTTGCTGCCGGTATGGCTCTAATTAGCTTAGCTATGTATAGTCTTATTGGTGCAATGATGCTGTTATCGCTTATTGACGCTGATGAAATTGGCGTAGCTATTGCAACAATGTTGTCCTTTATGCTTGCAATATTTGTACTTGGTTCAGTGATAGGCCTTGTGCCTGGTATTTCAGCAGGTGTAACAGCTTTAAGTATAGCAATGCTAGCTTTAGCAGCTTTGGTGCTTGTCTTTGTCGGTATAATGGCGCTAATTTCTAGTCTCGGTGAAGACGGAATGACAACCTTTGCCGAAGGCTTTATCGCAGGCGTTGAAGCTTTAACCGAGAATGTCGCCGATATGGTTGAGGCAGTAGTTGAATTTATAGAAGCTTTCGTAACAGCTTTAGGCGATTCATTAACGCTCCATGCTGAGGAAATCGCGACAGGTTTAGCAAAGACTTTCTTGGCTATCTTAGGTATTTTAGCATTAATGCTTAAGGAAATCTGGGATGATGTTCTAGCGCCCTTGTTCGAGGAATTTGGTTTATGGCTTTGGGAGCAGATACAGTCCCTTTGGTTTGGTCTAGCCGATTTCTTTACAGAAATAGCTATAGAGGTTAAGTACTTTTTCATAAATCTGTGGGATACTATTACGACATTCTTTGGCGATCTTATTGACGCCATAGCTAATGCTATTGCTAAAGTAATAGAAGTTATAACGTTTGTTCCTAGAAAACTTTGGCAGCTATTAGTTATGGGTATAAATTGGTTCCAGGAGCAGCTTAAGAAAGTTATATTAGTAATTTGGGATATACTGACTTGGCCGCTTGGAAAGATTCGTGAAGTGGGTCATAATCTTATTGAAGGACTCTGGAATGGTATTTGGGATAAGGTAACTTGGATATACAACAAGATTACAGGTTTCTGTAATAAAGTATTAGACAAGATCAAAGATTTCTTTGGCATTTCTTCTCCTTCTAAGATTATGAAGTATCTTATCGGTGAAAATCTGATGTATGGTCTTGCCGAAGGTATTATGTCTGGTCAGAGTGATGTACTTAGCACAGTTAAAGCTTCTGGTCTGGGCATTCTTAATCAGTTCAAGAACGCCTTCGGCGGTGCCAAGGATGTTGGTAGCTTATTAATGAACGGTGGCGACTTGTCCGCGCTCGTTGATATGAACGACTTTACAAACTTGGACGCCGGTAGTCTTATTATTGGCGGAATCGATTATTCTAGTCTCGGTCAATTTGATCCTGAACAGATCGGTTTGTCAAGCGTATACGACATGGACGTGATTGCTGGTTATCAGGGCTATGGTGCATTGGACGTGGCTACGAGTTTCCAGCCTACAATTAAAGATTCACAGCTCGAACAGATTTCAGGAGCTTACGAAGATAATTCGCAAGAAATTATTGGCGCAATCAATTCCCTTAAAGAAGAAGTTGCGAAACAAGCTGAAATTATTTCTCGTTATCAGATGGTTCTTGATACCGGCGTTCTTGTCGGTGAAATTAGAGATCCTATGAATAAAGCTCTTGGGCAATCTGCAAAACTTTCAACAGGAAGGGGGATTTAAGTAATGTTTCATTCAATGTATATCGGTGATAAGAATACATGGGACGATTATAGCTTAGTGCCGGTATCGAAAATTTACTTCCCCAACCCGTCCCAAAAAGTACAGACGTTAGATATTGAGGGGGCTTCTGGCTCCCTCGATTTCTCAACGCTTTTAACAGGCTATCCCATTTATGGCGATAGGGCTGGCCAAGCTGATTTTTATTTGCTTGATGCTATTGACACAAAAGTTTATACAAACTCTCAGCATGCATTCCCCGCTAACTATAATTTTTATGACATATTTTCAAAAATACGAGGCGACTTGGATGGAAAGACAGCCCGTATTTGGTTAGAGGATGATCCTGATTGGTATTACGAAGGACGTGTCAATATTACAGATTCGATGGAAAGCCCGAGACCAAGAATAATAATCAAGTATAATGTTGGGCCGTATAAGAAGGCTAGACGAGCTACTAGGTGGACTTTAAATGGTCTCGGCGCAATAGTAAATAGGCAGATTATATCTGCAGAATTAGCTGGTCCAATGCCTGCAAACTTTACTATGCAAGTTACAGGCGGGCAAGCTGTTGTACGGTTTATATGTGAAGCGCTTAACATCGATCAAACAAAAACATTAGAAATCGGCACTTATACGCTTTACGAGTGGGTCATTTATGGCACAAGTACCATTGAGGTTACGGCTGCTACAGGAACTACAGTTAGCGTTACGTATACGCCAGGGAGGCTATAATGTTTAGTGCTTATGTACGCGTCTGGGACGCAACTCAGCTTAAACTAGGCGAACCAGTATGTTTCTTCTCGAACGTTGCTATTGGGAAAGAATTAGCTATTAATTCTGCTACATTAACGTTGGAAGAAGGCTCTGCAGGCTCGTTTAAGTTTACTATAACAAGAGAAAATGTTGCTTACGATCTGCTTAATACGATGACATCCATCATCTACATTTACAAAGATGGCAACATGAATAAACCTTTCTGGGTTGGACGGATGATCGAGGAAGAACGTGACATCTACGATTGCCGTCAAATAACTTGTGAAGGTACTCTTAATTGTCTCATGGACACGTATCAGCAGCCTAAGCATATTAACTGCGGCGTTTTAAGTTGGCTACAGTATCTGTTAGTTCAGGATTATCACGATCCAGAAGCTCCAGAAGGTCAATACGCTAGGTGCCACGATTTCCATGCGACATATGAACTTTGGAAGCAGGTACAAATCAAATATTTTGATCCGGCTATCGAACCCGGCGAAACGGTTGACTGGTACGCTAATTACGAAACAACCTGGGATTTATTAAAGAACGTTATCGAAGCGTACAACATCAAAATGGAAGTAAGTTGGGAACCGTATAATGACTCCGGTAATAACTATTATATGGGGCTGTCATTTTATAGCGATTACCCAGCTAATTTGCAATCTGACCAGACAATCATGTTTGGCCGTAACTTGATAAACTATACGCGTAACTGGAGTATTGACGACTTAGCTACGATTATTGTACCTACCGGTAAAAAGTACAACGCCGATGATGAGGAGCGACCGACTGTTCCTTATACCCCGCCGGATCTTGATGCTGTTGTGACTATTCAGTCCGTTAATAATGGTAATATTGAGCTTAGTGCAAATAACGATGTTATTGCCAGATATGGGCGTATCATTAAGCATGTAGAGTGGAGCGACATTGAGGAGCCGGCTAATCTTTTAGATTTAGCTCAGGATTATTTTTCTAAGTATCAGTGGGATAAGTTGACTATTGAGGTTGAGTTGTATGATCTTAGTATTCTCATGACTGGTGCTGAGAAAGCAGAAAATGAGCTATTTCTTCTAGGTACGGTAAGATGCGTATCCCCTCCACATGGGCTGGATAGATATTTTCCGATTATTAAGATCGAATATGACTTTAATAATCCTGGAAACACCAAGTATACCCTTGGTACCGAAGACTCATCGTCGACTCTTACCGGCGCAGTTGCTTCTGTATCCACTAATCTTAAGAACGATATCGACAAGAATAAAGTCCAAGAGTCCCGTATATTCAACGAAGTTATTTCAAGGGCTTTTGATGACGCTACTACCCTTATGAACAATTATGCAAATACGGGCCATGTAGCATTTACGAAGAATCCGCTTGACGGTAGTCAGCTTACCGGTATTGTAATCTCGGATAAGGTTAACTGGAGCGACAATACTGCTAAGCTTTGGATGTGGAATCAGGGCGGTCTTGCCTGGTCAGAGGATGGCGGACGTACTTTTAAAGGCGTTGCAATTACGAATGACGGCAGGATCTCTGCTAACTTCATAACAGCTGGTACTCTAAACGCCAACATCATTCGTGCAGGTACGTTGCAAGATGTCACTGGCAATACGGCATGGAACATGGAGACAGGTGTATTTAAGACTCGTGATTACACACTTGAAACCGTTAGTCCTTATATTCCGGGTAGTGATGGCTACATGTACCTATCCAATAAGATTTGGCGTAATGCTTCAGCTTTTGCTACATCGTCTAATACGTTAACGATTTCTGGTCAAGAACGATACGATTGGCGTATGATTGTCGGACAGAACTTTGGTATAAGCGAAGACGGTACGCTTGCCATTAATGAAGGTCACATTGGTGATATCGGTATTCATGAAAACTATTTACGTAGTGAAAGCACGACACTTGGTTTTAATGAATCCTTCTTCTTAGGCTCTGGTGATTCAGGTACGTTAGTAACTACCGATAATGAAGGTACCTACGAGGTTGCTGGTGTTACTCGTTCAGACTGGCATTTGACCATCGGTAACAACTTCGGTGTAACCGGCGGTGGCTATTTGTACAGCCGTTCTGGGATATTTACGTCGGCTTCTGTTGCTGGCTCTCTTAGTGCGTCCAACTTAAATATTACGCGTATAAATGGATCTAAAGCGTCTATTTTGTTAACCGAAACAGCAACTGAAGCAAGTAGCGAGTCGTATCAACGTACAATGGTTATACGAGTATCTCGTGTCGACATACCTGGCCAAAACGCATGGCGAGCTCAAATAATGGCATATCCGATGATCAGTGGCGGTGACCATTCAGATGTTATTGACAGTGATATAACTGTCCAATTTTATTTGGGAAACTGGGAGCATTATGTCTATAATTCGGAAACGGACAGCTACCAAAGGGTAGCGCCAAATAGTGCATCAAACTGGTTCATTGGTCCGATACATTACAAAGATAATTCTAAACAGACGTTAACCGATTATACGTTTAATTATTTTAATGTAAACGGTTCGACAGACCATGCAATAACTATACCAGAAGAAACTAGATCAACTAACCCGTATGTTACTTACGTGTATGGTGTATACAGTTCTAGTGGTACAGTTTACGATATTACTGCCATCATGCTAAGTTCAAGAACTAGCGGTTCTAGTTCTTCTTTAGATCCGGCTAGGCCGATTTGGACAACTCAAGCAGATGTTCAGACATACGGTTGGACTGATAGCTGGTATGTTACGCATAATGTTGGTGGTACGCGGCATAATGCAATGATGGTTAATGGCTCTTTGATACCGAATAGTAATGACCAAATCTTAGGCGATATTAATCATAAATGGAAGCAGATCTATTCTAGGAATGCTGTAATTGTTTCTTCTTCTAGAACACTTAAGAAAGACATTACAGAAATACCAGAAAATTTTGACATATTTTACGATAACCTTTCGCCAGTTCAGTATAGGTGGAAGGATAGTGAGGATATGCAAAAACATTCGGGTTTCATTCTAGATGAAGTTGGCTACGCATTGCAAAACGCTGATATTGACACTAATGATTTTGCCGGGTATCAGACTTTTAACCCCGCTAATCCGCTTGATGACGGGGGATTACGGTACGAAGAGTTCATAGCTCTTAACACATGGCAGATTCAGAAAGCAAAACAAAGAATAAGTGAATTAGAGGAGCGCATTGAGGCTCTGGAAAGGGAAAGAAATGAGTAAGATTAAATTAACATTTGCTGAGATTAACGGCATTATTCCTGTTATGAACGCTATCGTTCAGGTTAAGATGCCGTATGATATTTCATACCAGTTGTATCTGATTACTAAGAACGTGGATGAGGCCAATGAGTATTTTGTAAAAAAATACAAAGAGATCCTGGATTCGAATTCAGATACAAAAGATGAGGACGTTAACACGCTTGCAAATACGGTGGTTGAGTTAACGAGTGAGAAATTTGAAGATGCGAAGCTTATTTATGCTCTTGAAGCAGGCGATGCTAAGCTCAGTGCTGTTGATATTAGGCTTCTCTCCAAATTGATGGAGAAAGGGTCTGAGGAAACGGCATCTGAACCCGGTTTTACAATCGTTTAATAAGCCGACTATCTACTGCGGTATTAAATAGAACGCCTCCTTTCATTGTATAAGAAATTGCTGGGTGTATGGTTTCATAGTGGCCATGCACCCAATACCGCAGTTTACAATGCCTATCTTTTTTGACATATTTTCATTCGCAGAATGAGCATGGAGTATAATGAAAGGAAAGGACAAAATAAAAAGGAGGATAAAATTATGACACTATTTGAAGCTTATTGCTTTATGGGACTTATGGTTTCGCCGATTGTAGGATTTGCAATCTATTCGGTAATAGACGAAATTAAAGACTATAAAGAAAGTAAGAGAAGGAGCGCATAGCTCCTCTTTTTTTTTCGCAAAATACGCAACTCTTAAAGTAGGAAAGAAAATTCTATTTTAAGGAGGAAACTATTATGTTGTGGATTAAATTACACGAGAAGGAACGGAAATCTTTTAAGGAGTTAAACGTTTACGAGAATAATGAGATTCTTGTATCATACGCTACAATTTGCAGTATGCGCGCGTTGAAAGACGGCGGTACAGCGATTTGTATCACGGGTACAGATCTTGAATATGAAGTAACAGAGACTCCGGAAGAAATCGAGGAACTTGTAAAGGCAAGATACACGGAGACAGTTAATAGTATTATGGATTATTAATTGAAACATTCTTTCCGAGACTATAGGCGCAATGCCTATAGTTTTTTCGCAGGATACGCAACTCTCTTAGTGAGAAAAGGACTAGAGGGGAGTACCCCGCTGATGGTGTAATGGGTAGCACACTCGTAAGAGAGGCGGCAGTTTCAAAGCTGTCTGAACGCCTTTTCTTTTTTTTTCTTTACCGCAAAATAAGCAATGTATATAATGAAATAAACAGGAGAGTTATTCTGAAAAGGAGGAAATTATGAGAAACTTTAACATTATGAGCGATGAGGAACTTAATAGACTGTATAACGATATTATTACGGATAACACGCCTTTGTCTGAAAAGCAGCAAGAGCTGCAGGACGAGGAATTAAACAATATAGTAGCGGAACAGAGTAAGAGAAACATTATCAGATAAATATTAAAAGAAATTACATAAAACTAAATCAGAGAGCGAATAACTCTCTTGTTCTTTTTTTTCTCCCGCAGAATGAGCGGAATTAACACCGCTCTTCTTTTTTTCGCAAAAATCTCCTTTTTCTTAATGAAGTGAAAAATTTAAAGGAGGAGACTGTATGGCTATAGCTTTTGCTATTTGGGCAATGACCCTAATCACTATATTTCTAGGGATATCATACATGGATGATATACTAGACATTATAGACAGAAAAAGGGGCAAAAAGAAGTAAAGGCTAAGGGGTGCAAGCCCCTTCCTTTTTTTGACATATTTTTCGCAAAATTCTCCTTTTTCTTAATGAAATAAACTTTTAAAGGAGGAAATGTACTATGTTAACAACTGTGATTGTGTTGGTGATTTTGTACGTCATCTATAAGGAGTTTGCAAAGCGGAGAGCAACAAAGAAAAGCGAAGATGCTATTTCGGACGATCTGCGTGCGATTGAGCAGAGGGCAGTCGAAATGCGAGTCGCTCTATTAGATAGAGGAGACTTACATTACGATGACTATCAGCGAATCAACGAGATTGAGATACTAGCAAAAGGGCTTAATAAAGAGTTAGCTGGCGGAGCAACTGCAAAGACGGGGACAAGAGCACACTAACGGCCACAGGGGAGCATAACATTGCTCCTCTTTTTTTCGCAAAATTCGCAGTCCTCTTAATGAACGGAAATTAATTTTAACTAATAGGAGGTATTTAATATGAGTGGAAAAGTAAGATTATTGGTTGTAATTTGTGGACTACTGACGTTTGGACCGGTAGGCGCATTGGCGGCTTATCTGATTACTAAAATTATAGACGATAAGACTAACTAAGTTACAATAATTTCCTTCGGAGGTCGTGGACTTTGCAAATGCAAGGCCCATGGCCTTTTGCTTTTTTGACATATTTTCGCAAGAAATGCAGCTTTATTAACGAAATAAACTTTAAAGGAGGCGATGCTATGATAGAAGTTATTTATGAAAGATCAGGATGCAAAGACGTAAGGATTTTCCGCGACAAGGAAGAATTCGACGAATGGAAAGCATGTATGGATCAGTTAAAACAAAAATTCGGCGATGAGTATCGCATCGTAAGCGAGAAAGAGAAACTTAAAAAGGAGGAGGCTTAGGGCTCTTCTTTTTTCATTTGAAAATTTTCCCGGGTTGGAAATTCGCAAAAATCTCCGTGTTCTTAATGAACGGAAACTATTTTAACAAGGAGGAAAGGTATATGAGAAGCGTATTACAGGTACTGGTGGTTCTTGGTATTGGTGTAGCGGGCGGTTACGCTGCCGGTTATACTAAGGCTAGGGAGGTATTTGTGTCGGCTATTGCAAATGCTGTACTTGATAAGGAAGTATCCGAGTCAAAGAAAAAGGACGGTTGGGAAGGTCCAATTCTTCCCGATATGATGACAAAGGAGGAGGCTTAGGCCTCTTCTTTTTTCGCAAAATTCTCAGAGCATATTATGAACGGAAATTATATTTTAAAGGAGGAAACTACTATGTTGAAAAAGGTATTGTTTGCGATCGGTTACTGTTTATGGACAGCAATGATTATTGGAGTGTATGTACTCGGAATTGCTGGACGAGTAAGTGACTTGAAAGACTTTGCCGATGAATGGGGCGATTCTTTGTAAGATCCGGTTCAAGAGGTTATAGGCGCAATGCCTATAGCTTTTTTGACATATTTTGAGAGGGAGGTGCGAGTATGGCCTATACAATTAGGCAGACCTGGGTTGATCCAGAGAAAGGTTGTCAGATTCACTATTATTGCTCTGAATGTTTAGAGGAACTTAGTGACTATGACGATATTTATGGCACGTATACGCCAGTTGTTTGCCCAAAGTGCGGAACGCCACTTAAACGTAGGCGTGAAGAGTTTGGGTATTGGAAGCCAGAAGATAAGAGAACCTGGTTATTGAATTTGCCCACGAAGCACGTGCATAAATGGGTATGCTCGGAGTGCAAGAGTAAGATATTTTCATCTCAGAAGGCACTGCCGTTAGTTTGCCCAAGTTGCGAGTGCTTTATGTGTGTTAAAGATTGAAAGGAGAAAAGCATATGGCTAGTATTGTTAGTGAACTTATAGGCGGAACCGATTATTTTAGGACTTTGGTTAAAACTCATGACCTGTATTATTGCGTTGATACGTGCTACCTTGATTATAAAGGCAAGTATGAAACGGTTGCTGTACCCTGCGGCACAACAGGAGAAGTTATTCGTTGGGATGAAGAAGCTGTTGCCCGGGTTTTATACGAAACGGGTGGAAAGGCTAAGGACGCTCAGCAGTATAAGCTAATTAAGGACGGGCATTACAAAGTAATCGATGAACTAGAAGAGCATATTAAATGCTTTTTGTATACGCAAATTGAGGAAAAGGAAGTGGAAATAGAGGATCTAAAAGATGAAATAGCCCAATTAAGCAAACAGGTAGAGCTGTTTACCGAAAATAAGGAGGCATAAGTATGGAGTACATCTGCACGTACAAAGGTCATAAGCTGTATGCTGAACGCGGTCATGTTATGGTTTTTGATCAGGACGGCAAGTTCGAGTTTTCAGCAGACACTGTCGAAGAAGCAAAGGAGGACATTGACGCATGAATCTTACTTTACTTGAGCTGTTCGCAGTTATTGGTTTGGCGATCTTACTGATTATGCCGACCTTATACTCTATTGTAATTACAATCTTGTTTGCTAAAGCTATGAGAGACTACAAGGACCTGGAGTTCAATTACAACCGTCTTGGCGAAAAGGCCGAAAAAATGCAAGCGATTATCGATGAACGAGGTCCAGCAAGAACTACCCACAGCAGTAAATCTAATTCTATTAAGTGCGGTTTCGCAGTTCCAGAGGAGGAAAAAGATGAGTCAAAGTGATATTATTATGATGGTTCTTACCGGTGTTATATTTGGAGCTTGTTGCTTCTTTTCATGGTTTATGTCAAAGATTGCTGAGGACGAGGATGGTTATCGTTCTAAGGAACTCGAAGCACTTATTCAAATTTTGAAGGATTACGAGAGTTTGTCTAAGTATATTAGTGTTGTTAATGACAAGCTAGCAGAGATTAAAGAAATGGAGGTACAGATTTATGATATTTGCGATCGAGTTGAAAAGCGTGTTTCCTCTCTTAGCTCCGACACTATGTGGGTTGATCGGTCTATTGGCAGGATACCTATCTTCCCGACGGACGAAAGCGAAGTATCAGGGGACTCTGGTGATTGAACCTGATAACGCCGGAGCCCTTGTAGATCTTGGCGGTCTTCCTAAAGAGGTCAGTATGAAACTGAAAGACAATGATATTATCGAACTTAAGGTTAAAAGAATGCCTATTTTAAGTTACAAGGCTCCGGAGGTGAAGAATGGACAAGATTGATATTTCTAAGCTTAAAATACCGGAAGTAGACATGAGCGAGTACAGAGATGCGGTCACCATTGTAACAGATCTGGCTAGCCAAACGGTTGCTGCTCAACTTAATGCACAAATCGAGGACGATATTTACAATTACTGCACTCAGTATGGCGTTTATGTTGACAAGGAGCGTCTTTTCGAGATCTTGAAGAACGACCGTATGTCGTATCAGGATGGTTGGCGTGCCGGTTATGCAGCAGCGCTTGAAGCAGAGCGGCAAAGACGTAAGAGTTACAGACCGAAGTTGCTTCCGTGTAAGTACTGTGGAGGTAAAAGAACGAGATATCTTGGCAACTCAATAGGGCAATGCCGAAAGTGTATCAAGTGCGGCCATAAAGGTCCGATTGGTTTATCAGAAAACGAAGCTCGTAGACTATGGAATGAAGAGATGGACAAGGATAACATGTACTGGATTAAGTTTTAGAGAGGAGGCAAACGTATGGTAATTAAAGAGGATGACATAGTTAAGATTATTCCGCAAAAAGATGAGATTATCATCGATATTGATGATCCGGAAGACCTGACAAAAGGCATACATTACTATGTTAGTTCGCAAAAAGTTCCACTCTCTTAATGACTAAATATTAACTTAAAGGAGGTTGTCAATATGGGCAAACAGGTTAGTAAAGCTGAGGAAGCTATGGAAGATCTGATGAAAGTCATTCGGATTGAGACCGAACGGTTTGATTCAATTGAGGATCCCAAAGCTCGCAAGGATGCAGCTGAAAGTATTGCAGTACTTGCAGACAAAGTGCAGAAGCTTGAAGATACCACAAACGCGAAACGCAGTGGGTCTAAGGAGTTCTGGCTTAAAGTCGGCATGATTACGGCAGAAACTTCAATTGGTATTGCGGGGCTGGTGTTATCCCAGAAGAATCTGAAGTACATTCGGACTTTTGAAGAAGAGAATGTAATCAGAACGGATGTGGCCAAGGCAGTATCAAAAGCAGGACTTGGTGTTGCTGACAGAGTTGGCAGAATTGTAAGAAATATTAAGTTTTAAAGTACGGGGGCGCAATGCCCCTTGCTTTTTGACATATTTTGATAAGGAGAATGAGAGTATGAGTATGGAAAAGAATTATTGGGCACGTATTTCTATTTCGAAAAATCCAGCTACAAAGTCTGGTACTTGCGGCGTAATCTATTTCGGTACTTTTCGCCCGAAATGCTTTGACAGCAGATTTGCACCGTCTAAAAGCTTTTACACCGTTAAGCGCTTCTTTGCTTTAGATGGGAGAGAAGGCTTAATGATTTGCCGTAAATATTGCGAAGACGGTAAAGCACCGGAAGGTTATGTTAAACTATGTAAGATGGCTGGTTTCAACGGGGCTTCTCGTCTTTCTTTTGGAAGAACGGAGACTATAGAGCTGCTTAACGACTTTAAAGGAGAATACCTGGAAGCGGAAATGTGCCATTTACCTGATTTAGACCTGCCTGGTTCCGAAGCTCATGGCTATGTACTGTGGCGTGATAAACGTATCGGGTATGTAAACGTAATGAGCACAACAGAACTTCCAGTGATTAAGGCGGCTACTGAACCCGCGCCGTTGGTTGCTGAGCAGAATAATGATATTCGAGAGACTGCTCAGTCTGATAGTGCAATAACGACGATTAAAGAACTTATCATGGAACAGATTGAGACTGTAGATAAAGAACTTAAACCTTTAGTCGAACGTGTTAAGGTTTTACAGGCAACCAGAGACCGCTTGCAATCGGCAGCAAACGCATTAAGCGAGGAGGGATAAGTATGACAAACGAACTTGCAATGCAGATTTTAAGAGAAATGATTCCGAAATTTGCCCGTTGTAACACAGATGTAAAGAAGCTAACTGCAATCAATCTGGCGATCAAGGCTCTTGATGAGCAGAGTACGAATTTAGAAAAAATGCGAGACGCCTTAGATTCCGTGGTGTGGTATAACGGATATTGGGATAATGTGAAAGAATGGATAGACGATCTGGAGAAATTATCAGGCGTCGAGACCTTTTACCATCCTAAGTCCGTTACTATTACTGATGGAGGTCTGGAGGTACTGTGGATGATATGCGTTTTACTATACGGTAACTATGGAACAAGCCCCCGAAGCGGCTGGGTAGAGAAGACTAAAGAATGCCGCGAGTTTCTTATTTGGTTGACGAAAGATACAAAAAGCTATGAGGAGGGTAATTAAATGTTAAAAATGGATGATCCAAGAGTAAAGTACGTACCAGTTGAAGCTGTTAAGGAGTATATTAAGCGATACGTATGGCTTACTGCTGATTTTGACGAATTAGTAGAGAAGTATGGGATTGATGTTGTCCGGTATAAGAACACAGTAGTCATCGGCGAACTAGAGATGACGGCTGTTAAAGCCTGCACTGACTGGATGAACATAACTGATTATGTAAAAGAGGTAGTCGCAAGTAACCTTGAGAACGCTATAAGCCAGCATGTTAAATGTATCAGTAAGCGGCTTGTTCCTGAACACCATAATACTGAATATTGTTATGACATCATGATTGGCGAGATTCCTAAGTGGCAGCAGAAAGGAGAAGAGGAAGATGCCAGTAAGTTGTAAATGTATCCTCGATCACCTGAAGCACAAAGGTGCAATAACAGAGAAAGAATACGATAAGCTTCTGCGGAATCTAAAAGGAACCGTATGGCATCCATATCCGCAAGAGAAACCGAAAGCTAACAAAGAGTATAACATAACTCTCAAATATCATACAGACACGACAACAGCTGCTTATTTTACAGAAGACGATACTTGGCATTGTGGCGATGATATATATATACCGAGGAGTTCTATAATTGCTTGGGCAGAGTTGCCGGAACGGTACAAAGAAGAGGAATCCGACAACAAAGATACAAGTAACAAAAACGATGTAATCATTGTGCAAATTGACCGTCTAATGCCAATGCAAAACGCGCTGGCCTTTAGAAAAGATTTACTTGATCAAATGAAGGACGGTATAGTTGTTATTCCGCCTTGGGCACATGTGGCGCACGTCGGAGATGAATGCAAGATAGAAATTAAAGAGATGGAGGAGGAGAGTGATAAATAAATGGGCGGAAAGTATGAAGTGATGGCACGAAACTATGACGACCAATTATTTGGAATTATTCTTTACACTAACAGCCGGTTTAAGGCAATCAGAACTTGGCTGAAAGCGTTGAGAAAATATGAACTTGTTACATTTTGTGTGCGGAAGTAGCTGAAAGGAGAAGAGAAAGATGAATTTAGTGAAATTTAGGGAAATACTTGACTGGGGCGATGATCGGCCCACTGAATATGGACCAGCATATGTAGATATTGATAGTGTTCAATACATAGCACCACATTCTGACGGTGACCCGAAGCATTGCACCGTGACATTTAATGGCAGTTGGGCTGTTGGCTTAGATGTTGACATAGACCATATGGCTGCGCTTGTCGATGGGACCGCTCTGGTTTATAAGAAAGACCGCGAAGCGGAGATCAAAGAAGTCCTTCAAACTTTGGAGAAGCTCTACAACGATTTCACGATGAGACCAGATGAGTGCAAGGCGCTTGACTTTGCTATTAACTTTATAAAGGAGAAGAGTAATGGGCATTACATGTGTTAAAGTGACTTGCGACCGTTGTGGAAAAGAAATGACGTTTAGCAGCATAGAGGAGTTTAACCTATACTTCAGGGCAAAAGAAATTGATAATTCACCAAAAATGTTCCTTTTTGACGACTATTACGCTGCTGAACCTATTAAACTTTGTTTAGGCTGTGCAAACCGGCTGTACAACTGGTTCGAAAACACAAGTTATCGTGAAAAGGAGCGAAATCGCAAAAATCTCCACGCTAATAATGAAACTAATATTGAAGGAGGTACTCAACATGAAGAAGAGTCTATTGTATAACATTATTGGAGCGGTATTAGGCGCTGGTGGTATCTTTGTAGGATTGAAGGCTCACAAGGCAGAATGCGAGGAGCTTTATCAGGCAGGATACAACGGCGTGATTGACGCTGCAAAAGAGACAGGCTTAGTCGATCAGGAAGAGGAACCGAAAGACGAGCAGTAAGGTTTCAAAAGGTTATAGGCGCAATGCCTATAGCTTTTTGACATATTTTAAGAGAAAAATGGAGGTGCTAATATGAATGAATTTAAGTTAACAAATGACAAAACAGGAAAGTCAAACGTTTTATGTATTTCTTCCGACGATGAGGACTTTATTGACGCTCTCCGGATTATTGAAGACTACAATCTACCGTTTGAAATTCACGGAGAAGAACACCGGGTATCGAGTATCGGGATCGAACCTCCTAGGCCAACGTGGGGAAATTTTGAAGAGAATCCAAGGCTTAGCTTTCTAGATATAGAGGAAATCAGAATGCAGGCCATTAAGGTAGCCGATAATTTTCAAGAAGGTTATAAGGAGGGAACTGAAATATTGAGGAACCAAGAGTAAAGTATATTATCCCTAAATGGCGGTAGAAAGGAGAAAGGGCATGGTGTTCTGGAAGATCATGGTAGTACTGGCATTGTTCCTTTTATGGGCAATTAACCAAAATCTAGCCAGTATTGCACAACATTTTGAAAAGGAGGATAAAGAAGATGACGACCTTCGTCAAGTATTTAGACGCATGTAGAGGCTGGGTAAAGGCCCGTAAGACTAAGATCCTGTTCGCTAGTAGCGTTACAGGCACTGTTTTAACAGGTGTAACCGGTGTAAGAGCAGGTATCCGCATTGAACGAAAGCGCAGAGAGTTCGAGATCATTAACGGCGAACCTACCAAGAAAGATATTTTAAAGATTGCTGCACCGGAGTTAGTTCCTGTAGTAATCAGTGCAGCAACCGGTATTGCCTGTGAATCTGTGATGCTTGCTGACCTGTCAAACCGGATTGAGACGTTAACCTCAACAGCAGCAGCTCTGTCAACGCAGATTGACAAGATGAAAGCAGCTGAAAAGGAGGTTGTAGGACCGGAAAAGGCTAAAGAGATCGAGAAAAAGGCACTTGAGGAGTCTGCAAGCGGCCCTGTAGAGTCTCCAACCGGTAGGATCTGGTTCAAAGACTTCTATACGAACGCTGAGTTCTACACAACGTACGAAGCAGTGGCTCAGATGATCGGAAACGGTAACGTCCGGCTTACTTGGGACGACCTTAGTACGAATGACCTGTATATGTTCCTTGAAAAGGCTGATTCTAGGGATATTTACAGCGAACTTGGCGATGAAACCGGCTGGAAATCCGGTACAGAGCTTAAATATCGCTATGTAGACGGGCATTTGGCCAATGGAACGCCTTGTATGGTGCTTGTAGTAAGCGAAAAACCGCGTATTTTGCCGAAAAGAGTCAACGATTAATCGCAAAATTCGCAATGTTCTTAATGAAGGAATTAACTTCACAAACTAAAACAAAATCAAATTTATAGGAGGAAACTACTATGGCAGATCTTGAAAACAAGGAAGTTATGACTGAGGAGATCGAGGCAACAAACGAACTCGATAACACGAATTATGAAGTGGCAGCAGAACCGGAAAACACGGGTATGTCTACTGGCGACAAGGTTGTTCTTGGAGCAGCAGGAGGATGCGTGCTTTATACGGCGGTCAAAGTCGGTAAGTGGCTTTTCGTAGGAACGAAAGGTGCTGAACCGAAGGAGGCAGCGGTAAAGCGTGCATGGAACTGGGTAACAGGAAAAATCGGTAAGAAGGGCAAGAAAGACGAGAAACCCGAGGTTGCAGAAGGTGAGGTTGTCACCGAAGAGAAGTAATCTTAAGTGTTATTGAGGGAGGGGCGTAATGCCTCTCTCTTTTTTCTTTTCGAAAGGAGATTATGGTCCATTGAACAAATCAAAAAAGATATTTGGTCTATTCACAGTTAAGGAGTTTGTTAGTCTATGCGCAGAGGTTGCCGTATTGATATTCTGCATCGTCATGTTCATCAAGCTGTGTCACACGCCAGAGGAGCAGAAGGGTGTTGATATTTCACCTACGCCGACTGTTACGATGACACCTACAGCTACACTAGTACCTACGAGTACGCCAACTCCGAGTCCTACACCAGAGCCTACAGCTACACCTACGCCGTCTCCGGAACCGACTCCAACACCAACACCCGCTCCACAGCCGATTAGCTATGGCTACAACAACGGAAAGCCTGGATATTACAAATGCGAAACTAACGGAACGCATGGGTTTAAGATTGGAACGGACTACCGGGTTTATGCTCGTGGTACAGCTCAGAGAAAGCTTATTGATATTTCTAGGACGGATGAAAGAACAGGCATACGCATAGTTACAGACCCGAATGGCGTGGATAGATATTTAGTAGCACTCGGCACTGCTTGGGCTGGTGGTACTCCTTCTGACATCGGACGTTGTATTGATATTTACATGGTAAACGGAGCAACGCTTTACTGTGTATTAGGCGATGTTAAGAAGATCGAGGACACTATTGACGGTAAGTGCCGGTACGGAACGAACCATAACGAACTTATCGAATTCATCATTGACACACCCGCATTGCCTAAGCAAACGCAGGTAGATAGTAACTACAACCGGTGTGGAGATGAGTTTATTGGAGAAGCGCACTCTATGCGTGTGCATAAGTATTTTATTAAAAGTTTTGGAGGCAATTGATGTTTCGAATCAACAGAGTAGAGAAAGTTATGAGAGGCCATCACGACATTAAGTGTATTGCTGATGATATTTTAACTTTCGAAGAAGCAACGATCAAGCTTATGCAAGATTGCCGCAAGGACGAGAAAACATATAACGGTAACGGCAATTGGACAACAAAGTTGAAAGGTTCTTACTTGATTCTGGCTCCAGGTCATGAACTCCTGGCAGCAGAAGAGATTGAAATGTATTAGGAGGTATGCATATGGCTACTACTTACAAATGTGACAGATGTGAGGCTACTATGAACAGCGTGCGTATAACGAGCCTAAGTATTGCGTGTGCCGTTCTAATGGGCTTAAGGCCGGAGTAAAATTAGACCTATGTCCAGCTTGCAGTCAGGTTCTTGCTAATTGGATGCAAGGTCTTATCGGAATTGTTTATCCCGGAACCGAGGCTCCATGAGATGACGAAAAGGAGCGATACGATGAATGATCCGACACCTTGTATGCATTGCGTGCCGCCTAAAAGGCATAAGCTTTGTCACATTGACTGCCCGGAATGGGCGAAGTATCAAGAAGAGCAAGCAGTAAAGAAAGAAAAAGAAAAGAAGCGTAAGCAGGAACTTGGTCAGTACATTGATTACATGAAGTCCACTTACGCAAAAGTTGACCGAAAGAAGAGAGGTAAGAAGTAATGTTTCGAAGAACGTATGACAGGATTGCTGAGAAGGCAGCGGCAAAGGTGTATGTCAAGTTGACTGAGAACTTGCCTAAGCCGGAAAAGAAGCCAAAAAAGGAATCGACTATTAAGCAGTTGATCAGAACACCGGACGACTTTGTGCTTACAATGTGGACCGATGGCGATGATGTTAACATTAAACTTACTAAAAAGGAGGCTTACTTTAATGGACGAAAATCTGGAAATACTCATGAAACAGTGTCTTCCGAAGGAAGAGCCGATTAGAAAGGTTAGCACGCCGTCATGCCGGGGTCCTCTTGAGACTCTGGCATCTCGGAAGAAGGAAGCTCGTAAATGTGCAAGAGAACTTGGATATTCTCAGGCAATTATCGATGCTATTGAGAATGCACAGACAATTTATGAAGTTGACCGTGCGATGACACGAGGACGTCATGCTATGAGCGAGTTCAGTCCAATTGACGAACTTAAAAGTCCGACTGGCCGCAAGAAACGCAAGGACTATAATAGGTAGGATACACCTACTATAATTTTTTGGAGGTAACGCTATGAGCAGGCCAAGGCAATTAACTACCAAGGAAGTTTTAGATCTAGACATAGGGTTTGATGAATCCGACTGGTGGTTTGACTATAATTACATTGAGGGCCATGATATTCATTACTACTACGGAGTATCAAGAGCTCATCCTGATCGAATTACATTCATAGAAAGAGACGGCGACTGTTTTTCTTTTTATGATGAATGGACATTAGGTCAAGAAATCTCTAATGTTAGCATTTCTCAGTTTAACGATGACCCGAGCCGCTGGTATATTGTTGAGGTAATGACAAAGTCTGGGGTGTTTCATCGTTATACCCCGGATTATATTTTAGGAAAGTTTGACCGTGAAGCATATTATAATTTAGCTAACGATATCTGTTTGCAGCGCTTAGCAATTAATGACTCGCGAGAAGACTTACATGATTATATGGGTGCTATACCGAATAAGAAGGAGGCAAAGAAGCAAATGTTTCTATTCACACATGGAACGGCACAGTATTCGGCTGAAAAACGAGATAAACAAGTGGCAATAACCCGGACGGTCTTTACTTGTGCTGGGCATCCCGAACAAAGCGTAACATTGCGTCATTATCTTACGTATGGGTGGCCGGTGTATGATATTTCTGTAGATAACTCTGAGAACATGCTTAACATTACTCTTAGTGATGGTAATGGCTCTTTTTGGCACGAGTTCTATAGCTTTAGCGAAATTGAGAGCTTTTTCATTGAGGAAGAAAAGCCAGACAACGTCAACCATCCGGCACACTACAAGACCTCTTCTGGCTTAGAGGCTATTGATGTCATTGACGCATTCACAGAGGACCTTAAGGGTTACGAGTCCGTATACACATCCCAGGTTCTCAAGTACACGCTTCGTTGGAAGCACAAGAACGGACTAGAGGATCTCGAAAAAGCTAACTGGTATCTTACCAGGCTTATTAACAAACTCAAGGAGGCACAAAAATGAAACTGAAACTAATGGCGACCTCAGCTAAGTACTGGGTTAAAGGCCACAAGAACGATCTGGCAATGATCGGTGGAGCAACTTGCGAGGTAGCAGCAGTCGTCTTGACTGCAAAAGCTACGATTAAGGCGAAGAACAGAGCAGACCAGCTTAAGAAGCGCCTTGACATCATGTGGGCTGAGGTTGAAAGCCTTGAAGTTGGTGACGAGCGTGAACTCAAGCAGAAAGAGATGGAGAAGACCGAGAAGAAGGAGATTCGGTCTTGTGTACGTCAGTGCGCTAAGGACTATGCTCTTCCGGCGGTAGCGTTAGTTACTTCTTTAGTGTTCTACTCTCTTGGCGCTAAGGGCTATAGAAGAGAGATTCGTGGTCTTAGCGGAGCGTTGGCAGCAGAGATTGCAGCTTCGAAGATCCGTAAAGAACGCGCTAAGAAGATGCTTAGTGAGGACCAGTTCAACGAACTGTACTATGGCGTTAAGAAGTCCGGTGAGACCCACAAGGACGAAGAAGGCAACGAGATTACTGTTTATGAGCGTTGTATCCCGGTTGGTCCGGATGTTGAGGACAGCGCTGGCATCCAGACTGTAGGAGTCAGCAAGTACGCAATGCTTCTTAATGCTGAGAACTGCGGTGACAAGGGCTGGTGGACCAGATCTTGGGACTACAACCGTACGTACATCCGTAACCGTGTAGAGGATTGGGCTAATGAGTGTGTCCTTGAGTACGGTGTTGTTAAGATGAACGAGATCCGTAAGATGTTTGATTTGCCGTATCTTGAAGAGTGTGAAGATCTCGGTATTGTCTTCAAGCCGGAACGCGCTAACTCGCAGGTTGTCTTTGATATTTACGAGATCGACGACAAGAGCGGAGAGCCTTGCTTCCTTGTTGACGTAAACTACGAGAACGTTCGTGGCAAGATCAACGAAGCCATCAGAGCACTTAAGGAGGGTTAAGTATGAGTAAAGTAATCATGGAATGGGACGTTCACATTACAAAGGTTATTGAGGTCCCTGAAGATTTCCCGGAGCAGATTGACTACGACACACTTGAAGCTTGGAAGCATGAGTCTGACGCAGACAAGAAGAAGGTTTGCAAGCGCAGTCTTTACGCAATTGCAAAGACGATCTGGCCTCTTAGCGAGAACTATGACCAGTTCGAGATTAAGGGCGCTAAGATGTTTATCACAGAGGAGGGTAAAGGCGATGACAAACTGGCAGGAAAGAGCAGCAGTAAAGGAAGCGTATCCGAACCCAACGTGGAGAGCAAAGGTGGAAAGAATGAGTGACCATCAGGTTCATTGCATCTATCTGCAGATAAAGAGAAAGAAAGGACAACAGAACAATGGCAGAGAAAGTGATAATGTCGAACGCGGTTCGGGAACGTGAAGGCCTTGACCGTGTTAAACCGGCAGGAGTAAAGACGGTTGTCCGTGACAAGCCTATGAGACGCCGTGTTGCAGAGGCTTTCGTATCGGACGAGCGTGGTAACATCAAGGACCATGTGATATTCGACGTGGTTATCCCCGCTATTAAGAACGCTATCTGTGACGTGATCACGGATGGCATTACTATGTTCTTGTTCGGCGATAAGAAGCGGCGGAGAGTCGGTGACGGACCTGTAAGGACGTCTTACGGTTCGTTCTGGGCCAGCTCCATTACAGAGACTAACAGACGGGCTGAGGTGTCTGCAAGTCCGGCTAGAAGCTCTATGGGACGGTACATGGACGCCGCATGGGAGTCTAAAGACGAAGCGAATGAAGTACTTGATCAAATGACTGAGATCTTCGGTGAGTACAAGGTTCTTACGGTAGCGGACTTCTTCGGATTGATTGACGATCCTAAGAACTTCCCGATTGAGTCTGTACATAACAAATGGGGATGGAAGTCACTTTCAGAAGCGCGTGTTGAGAAGGTAGGAAGTGGCCTGTGGGGCATTAGTCTTCCGAGACCTCAGCACCTTGACTAATTGATATTTAATGGAGGAAGCTATGAACAACATTACAGCAGGACTTATTGGAGCAGCAGTCGGTCTTGGTGGTGGATATTTCCTCGGACTTGCTAGAGCCAAGAAGGAAGTACGAGACCTTAAGGACCAGATGGACGAGATTGAACTGTACTATTCTGAACAGATGGATCTTCTTGAAGCAAAGATCAAGGAGATCTCTGATAAGATGAAGGACAAAGAGACGACGGTAACGATCGACGGCGAAGAGTTTGAGCTTCTTGACCCGGATGAATGGGAAGAGGCTGAAGAAGACGATGAACCGGACTACGATAAGGTTGTTGGTCTCGTTACTGGCAAGAAGCCGGTTGTTGTCACTCCGAGTAAGATCCACGTTATTGATGATAACGAAGCCATGGAACTTGTGAACACGCACAAAGCTAAGCTTGTTGATGCCTGGGTGTTCAGCTGCGGTACACTTACAAAGGAGGACAAAGAGTCCCCCATCCTTGATTCTTCTCGACTTGTCGGGTTTGATATTCTTGACAGGATTAAGAACGTCGATTCTGAGGCAATCAATCCTGACGGAGACACTACGTTCTTCCCGTACTTCGTGTACAACGAGAATGAACAGACCGTCTTTGAGATCTCCAAGGAAGATCGTACTTACAAGGAGTACATGGACTCGGTATCATAAGAGAGGAGCTCTATGATATTTTCGGAAAAGTACTACCAGTGGCTCTTGTATAAGGTCTGTACCGAACGGCAAGAGTTGGAGTACGATAAAGTATTGAGATATTTGGCGAGCTCTAAGTTTTACTCGGCAATCGAACGTGACGACAATCTTTTAGAGCATTGCCAATACATGCGTGAAGGCTTCGTCGACGAGGCTAATGACAACGGCGTAAAGGTTGAAGAGCCGACTGGTGATATTTCTTTATTAGAAGTAATGGTTATGCTTTCAATCAAAGCCGAAGACATTATGCAAACGTTCGACGAGGTCGATGACGCAAAGTGGTTCTGGGCTATGATGAAAAATTCCGGGTTGAGTTTTTACACAAACTATCGGTATCATGAATCTGGTGTTCAGATCCACGTTAGGCGCATACTGGACCGCACATACGAACCTAACGGCAAAGGCGGGTTGTTTTATATTCCCGGTATAGAAGAAAGCTATGACCTTAGTGAAGTAGAGTTGTGGTATCAGTTAATGTGGTACATCAATTATGTGAATGAAAAAGCGTAGGAGGAAGCTATGGCAAAAGATATGATTTCTGAATTTTACAAACTGAAGTCCTGGACGGAGCGTAGTCTTGATAACACATGGAGAGTCTTTGACAATCATATGGCGTCGGACTGGAAGCGCTATAAGAGACTTGAGAATCTCGAAGAGTATGTGACGAAAGGTCTTACGAAGAAGGTCAGACATCTTGAGAAAGATGTTAGCAGACTTGGTTTCTGGTTCGGTGCTGCAACCACTCTTGGAGTGTACGGCTATAAGGCTCAGAAGAAAAAGATCGCTGAACTTAACAAGAGAGTTGAACAGTTGAACACCGCGGTCGCTACGTTGAATGACAGTCTGATTGGGGTTCCTAAGCCTGAGGATGTTACGTATTTCGAAGACGGGCCGTTTACCAGATTGCTGAAAAATGGCGAAAAAAGGTCCGAAAATGAGGGCTGCAAGGACGAAAAATGAGTAAAAATATCGTCCCATTTTTGGGAAATTTTTGGGAAAAAATCCCATTTTTTTGGGAAAAAATGAAAAATGATATTTTCGAAAAAATGAAAAATCCCAAATATTTGGGAAAAAATCCCAAAAAAATCCCAAATCTGGAAATGCAAGAAAGCCTTATTTTACTAGGGCTGGAGGCACTTTTTTCCCAAATTCCCAAAAATTTATTAATGTTAACTATATAATTTAATTTTTTATATATTATTAAACATAGCAAAAATTTTTGGGAAAATGGGATTTTTGCAAAATTTAACGAAAGGAGGGCAAGAATTGGACTTTGTTCAAATAAAGGCGAGGCAGGTCAAAAAGAACGTCCTTGAGGTCTATCCTGAATTTTGCGTTGGTAAACGATCAGACCTGATGATTAAGGGTAAAGACTTCTATGCTGTGTGGAATGAAGAAACTGGACTTTGGTCAACTGATGAGTATGATATTGTCACGATGGTCGATAATGAATTACGAAGAGTGGCTGAAGAAAAGTTTGGTACATTCGATGGTGTTGTCAAGATCAAGTACATGAGCGAGTACTCAAGTGGGTCGTGGAATTCGTACTTGAAGTATAAGAACGGTCTTCCTGATAATTTCAAGCAGCTGGACACGAAGGTTTGTTTCCAGTCAATGGAAGTTAAGAAGAAAGATTATATTTCAAGACGGCTTTCATATGACCTTAGCGATGAAGAACCAAAAGCCTGGAATAAATTGATATCTGTTCTTTATGACGACGAGAACAGACAAAAGATTGAATGGGCGATTGGAAGTATCATTGCTGGCGAGTCTAAGAACATTCAGAAGTTTGTTGTATTCTTTGGTGAACCCGGTACTGGTAAGAGTACAGTCCTTGATATTATTCAGAAGCTGTTCGATGGCTACTATACTGTGTTTGAAGCAAAAGCTCTTACATCATCTAACAATTTGTTTGCGACAGAAGCGTTTAGAAAGAATCCTCTGTTGGCAATTCAGCATGATGGCGACTTAAGCAAGATCGAAGACAACTCTAAACTTAACAGCATTGTTTCTCATGAAGTATTGCTGATTAATGAGAAGAGAAAGACTCAGTATCCACTTAAGTTGAATTGCTTCTTGATGATGGCTTCAAACAAACCGGTAAAGATTACTGACGCTAAGGCTGGAATGATCAGACGTCTTATTGATATTCGTCCGACCGGTAATAAGGTAAGCTATTCCGATTATTGTTCTCTGATGGAGGAAATTGAGTATGAGCTCGGCTCAATTGCTAACCGTTGCCTTAATGTCTTTAACGAGTTAGGCAAGAGTTACTACAATCCATATAGACCAGTCGATATGATGTATCGTACTGATCCTTTCTTTAACTTTGTTGAAGATAATTACTTAGAGTTTAATAGTGAAGAGTTCTGGACAGCGAAAGCTGCTTATACTGTGTATAAGAAGTATTGTAGCGAAACAAACGCTAAGTATGTGGATGCGTATTATATTTTCAGAGAAAGTCTTAAGGATTACTTTAGCGAATACTACGATGATTACAGAGCTTCTGATGGTAAACATTATCGCTCAGTATACGTAGGATTCTTAAGCGATAAGTTTAACAGAAAAAGTGAAGTTGTAAAGAAGGAGGCTAAGCCCCAGTCATGGATTGAACTTCGGGATGATATTCCGAGTTTGCTCGATGAGGAGCTTAAAGATTGTCCGGCGCAGTATGCGTCGAAGGCTGAGACACCCAAACAGAAATGGGCTGACAATAAAGGTATTCTATCTGATATTGATACACACAAGCTTCACTATGTGAAGGTGCCTGAGAATCACATTGTAATTGACTTTGATATTCGTGGAGAAGACGGTAAGAAGAGTCTTGAGAAGAATATTGAAGCCGCATCTAGTTGGCCAAAGACCTATGTTGAAACCAGTAAATCTGGAGAAGGTTTACATCTGCATTATATTTATACAGGTGACGTTTCCCAGTTAAGTAGAATATGTACAGATGAAATCGAGATTAAGGTATTTACAGGAGGCGCTTCGTTACGAAGAAAACTAGTTAAGTGCAATGATATTCCGATTGCTTCAATCTCATCTGGCTTGCCTCTTAGAGAGGTAAAGAAGATGATAGGAGAGAACGTAATCAAGAACCAGGATCATTTGCGTTCTTCAATTGTCAAGGCATTAAGGAGACAAGTTGGCTCAGGTCATACAAAGCCTTCTATCGATTACATTGCCAAGATTCTTGAAGACGCGTATAATTCTGGAATGGCCTATGATATGACTGACCTCAGACAAGCCGTTTTGATATTTGCTACTCAATCGTCTAATCAAAAGGATTATTGTTTGAAAGTAGTAGCAAATATGAAGTTCAAGTCGGACATTGAAATTGAGGGAAGTGATAAAGGCACAGAAAATTTGCCATTAGGTGTATTTGACTGTGAAGTTTATCCGAATCTGTTCCTTCTTTGTTATAAGAAGAAAGGAAAAGGTAACCGGGTTATTAGGTGTTACAATCCTAAGCCGGAACTTGTTAGTGAAGTGTTTAAAGCGTATCGAATGATTGGCTTCAATAACCGTCGTTATGATAACCACATTTGCTATGCCGCATCGCAAGGATATTCTAATCAGCAGATCTTTAATCTTTCACAGAAGATTATTAATGGCAGCAGTAATGCTTTCTTTGGGGAAGCTTATAATTTGGCTTATGCTGATATTTATGAGATCTCTTCGAAGAAGCAGAGTCTTAAGAAGTTTGAAGTTGAACTGGGAATTACTCATAAGGAAATGGAGTTTGACTGGGATAAGCCGCTTGATGAAAAGTACTGGCCTCTTGTTGGAGATTATTGTGAGAATGACGTCCTTGCAACAGAAGCAGTAATTGATGACAGGGAAGAAGACCTAGTGGCAAGACAGATCTTAGCCAAGTTGTCTGGTCTTTCTGTAAGCGATACAACTCGTATGCACGCACAGAAGATTATATTTGGTGATGACCGTCATCCTCAGTTGAACTACGTTGACCTTAGCAAAGAGTTTCCTGGGTATAAGTTTGAAGATGGGCATTCTTCTTATCTTGGAGAAGATCCTGGAGAAGGCGGTTATGTATACGCAGAGCCTGGTATGTATGGTGACGTTGCGTTGCTTGATATTGCTAGTATGCATCCTTCAACGGCAATCGCTATTAAATATTTTGGTGAGTATACAGAGCGCTTTAAAGAACTTAAGGAAGCACGTATTGCGATTAAGCATAAGGACTTTGACAGATTGTCTAAGATGCTGAACGGAATCTTGATGGACTTCATCGATAAAGATGATGACACCTCGCTTAAGAAGCTTGCGTATGCCTTGAAGATTGTAATCAACATGGTATATGGGTTTACAACAGCTACGTTTGATAATGCATTTAAAGATCCTAGGAATAAGGATAACATTATTGCTAAGCGTGGCGCGCTGTTCATGATTAATCTTAAGAGAGAAGTACAAAAGAGAGGCTTTATCGTTGCGCACATTAAGACCGACTCTATTAAGATTCCAGACGCTACACCGGAGATTATTCAGTTTGTAATGGACTACGGTAAGAAGTATGGGTATGACTTTGAGCATGAGGCAACTTATGAAAAGTTGTGCTTAGTAAATGACGCCGTATACGTTGCTAAGGATAAAGCAGATGGTCATTGGACAGCAACCGGAACTCAGTTCCAGGTTCCTTATGTGTTTAAGAAGTGCTTTACTAAAGAGCCGATCGAATTCGAAGACCTGTGCGAAACCAAGCAAGTATCCACAGCTTTATATTTGGATATGGATCCCGAAGGCGAGCACAATTATGTTTTCATTGGAAAGGTTGGTAAGTTCTGCCCGATGAAGAAACACGGCGGAGTACTTCTTAGAAAAGCAGATGAGAAGTATAACGCAGCAACTGGCTCTAAAGGATATTTATGGCTAGAGGCAGATGTTGTAAAGGCAAATCATTATGAGAAAGATATCGATTTGTCGTATTATGAAAATCTGGCAAATGAGGCAATAGACACTATTGAGCATTATGGTGACTATTACTGGTTTGCCTCAGATGAACCGTATGATGGAGAGATACCGTTTGTTGGCGGTAAAATAGTAAGTAAAGGAGCATAACACTATGGCTAAAGAAAATCTCGTTGTAATCGAGAACACGAAACTGATTTTAAGAAACTTTGCCGGAAAGGCAACCGACTATGAACCGGAAGGTAAGCCTTCTTTTGGCGTTTTGATTAGCCAGGAAGATGCTGATGAGTTTGAGGCTCAGGGGCTTCCGGTTAAGTACCTTAAGCCGAGACATGATGAGGATGTGCCGATTCCGTTCCTTAAGGTAAGAGTAAACATGAAGAGAGATCCTGCTCCGCTGGTTGTTATGAAGCGATTCTCTGAAGACGGTACACTGGTCGATAAGACTGTATTGGATCAGGATACGATCAGCACTCTGGACTATGCTGATATTGCTGACGCCAGTCTGCGTCTGTCCATCTATGAGTGGACGTTCCAGAAAAAGACAGGAAAGTCTTGGTATCTTCATGACCTCGTATGTAATTTGAATGCGGATGACTTCTTGACCAAGTACGACCTTAACGATGTCTACGATTGATTTATATCCTTATCAACTCGAAGCTATCGATAAGATGAAGAATGGGTGCATACTTTGCGGAGGCGTTGGTAGTGGCAAATCGAGAACCGGTTTAGCTTACTACTATAAGTTAATGGGAGGGTCTTTAAACGGCTCTCCCATGAAGCACCCCAAACAGCTTTACATTATCACAACAGCTCGTAAGCGAGATACTAAAGAATGGGAAGTTGACCTTAAGCCTTTTGGCCTTTCTTGCCTAATGCCACTTAATGGATATTCTCAGGTAGTTGTTGACTCCTGGAATAACATTAAAAAGTATGTAGACATCACCGATTCTTTTTTTATATTTGACGAACAGCGAGTTGTTGGTTGGGGAACCTGGACTAAATCGTTTCTTAAAATAACTAAGGCGAATCAATGGATATTGCTGTCAGCAACTCCAGGCGATACTTGGAGCGACTACATGCCAGTATTCATAGCTAATGGGTATTTTAAGAATAAGACACAGTTTAATGCCGAGCATGTTGTGTTTAAGCGGTTTTCAACTTACCCGATTATCGATAGATATTTGAATGTTGGCAAGTTAATAAAATGTCGTAATGAAATACTTGTGGACATGAAGTATTCAAGAAAGGCGGAACAGCACCACGTTGATATTTTATGCGAGTATAATACTGAACTTTATAAGCAGTCTTTGAAAGATCAGTGGGATTATGAAAACGATATTCCTGTTGAGTCAGCTTCAGAGATGTGCTATGTCCTTAGAAAGATTGTAAATAGTGATGAGAGCCGAAAAAAGGCCATACTTGATATTTACAGCAAGCATCGTAAGATTATCATCTTTTATAGCTTTGACTATGAACTTGATATTTTACGTAATATGCCTTGGGGCATTGATGCTGTTGTACATGAATGGAATGGCCATAAGCATCAGCCAGTACCTAACTGTATAAACTGGGTTTACCTGGTTAACTATGCTGCTGGTGCAGAAGGCTGGAACTGCGTGGCTACTGACACTATGATATTTTACAGTCAACAATATTCGTATAAGCAGTTAGTGCAGGCATGTGGAAGAATAGATAGACTAAACACTTCTTATAATGATCTGTACTACTATCACTTGTGGTCTCATGCCTCTATTGATATTACAATTCGAAGAGCATTGAAGAACAAAAAGACTTTTAATGAACGAGACTTCGTAAAAATACGATCGCAAAAAACGCAAGGACTATTATAGGAGAGAAGAGGATGGATTAACGCCTCGCTCTCCTTTTTTGTTTTTGAAAGGATTGATATTATGAAAGAGAGTTCTTTTCAAGCAAAATTAAGAGCAGAAATTGAACAGCGTTTTCCTGGCTCTAAAACTTTGAAAAACGATCCTTCTGTTAATAAAGGCATCCCAGATGTTCTTGTTTTATACAAGGATAAATGGGCTGCTCTTGAATGTAAAGATTCAGCAGAAGAAATGGCAAAAAGAAAGAACCAGATTTACCATGTTCAAAAGATGAATGAAATGTCCTTCGCGCGGTTTATATGCCCAGAGAATAAGGAGGACGTTTTAAATGAAATGGAACAAGCATTCGGCTTATGAAGGTCTTCATGCTTTTATGGGCGCGAGTAAGTTTAGCTGGATTAATTATAGTGACGAGGATTTGATCAGATCCTATAATTCTTATCGAGCTGCTGAACGCGGAACCATTCTTCATGAATTCGCGCATAACTGTATTGTTCTTAAACAAAAGCTTCTTAACAGACCACGGAACACTCTTGCTTGGTTTGTTAATGATGCAATTGGTTTTAGGATGGACTCAGAAGTTTTGCTGTATTATTCTGAGAACTGTTTTGGAACTGCTGATGCTATCTCATTCAGAGATAATCATCTTCAGATTCATGATCTTAAAACCGGCGTAACCAAAGTACATATGGAGCAGCTGATTGTTTATGCCGCTCTGTTTTGTTTAGAGTATGAAAAGAAACCCGGAGACATTACTATCGAATTACGAATCTATTGGAATAATGATATTCTGATTTGTAACCCGACAGCAGAAGACATCTTACCAGTAATGGATAAGATTAAATATTTTGACAAGCTTATAAACGAAATAAAGAAAGACGAGGAGTAATCTTATGCATGAAGAAGAATTAATGCGAGAAGAATCAATTGATATTCTTCTTCAAGAAAATGACGAAGAGGCTCTCCAGCACTATGGAACACCTCGTCGTTCTGGTAGATATCCTTGGGGATCTGGCGAAGATCCATATCAGCATGAAAGCTGGTATAATAGATATCGTGAGCTTGCTGCTCCGGATCCTAAAACCGGAAAGAAAAGAACCGAAACACAAATCGCTTCCGAGATGGGCATCTCAACGACAAAGCTGAGAGCCCTTCGTAAGGCGGCTGTTGAAGAAGATCTTGCTGCAAGAAGAAGCTATGTTCGTAGGCTGTATGACAAAGGAATGTCTAAGACTGCAATTGCTGAGAAGACTGGATGGAATGAAAGTCAGATCAGAGCTCTTCTAAATGCTGTCGAGGTTGCAAAAGAAGACCGCGCTCAAGGAACTGCAAATAGACTTCTTAAGATGGCTAAAGAAAAGCAGTTTATTGATATTGGTGAAGGCGTTGAAAGAGAGATGGGCGTTTCTAAAGAAACACTTAAAGCTGCTCTCGCTCTTCTTGAAAAAGAAGGCTATACAACCGTTACCACTGATATTCAGCAAGCCGGAAACTCAGATAACTATACAACTGTTAAAGTTCTTGTTCCTGCCGGAACTACAAGAAAAGATGTTTGGGAAAACATTGATAAAATTCAGTCTTTTGTTGATTATTCAGAAGATGGCGGTAAAACCTGGGAAAGCATAAAGAAGCCGACTACTTTGGCTCGCGATCGTGTTCTTGTTAGATATTTGGAAACCGGTGGCGCTGAAAAGGATGGAACCATTGAACTTCGTCCTGGTGTTAATGACCTTACTCTTGGAGATAAGGATTATGCTCAGGTTCGTATAATGGTCGATGGCGGTAAAGAAGGATTAGGCTATATGAAAGGTATGGCCTTTTATTCAAATGATATTCCTGCTGGTTATGACGTCGTCTACAACGTTTCAAAGAAAGATGGAGCCGCTTTCTATAAAGTGTTTAAAGTTCCTAAAGTCAATAACGAAGGTAAGTCCAAGATTGAAAACGATAAACCAACCGAGGCAATTACCGATAAGGATATTGACTGGGACAATGCTTTTGGCGCTTTAATAAAGGGAAAGGGCGAAGGCCAGAATTTATATTTGGATGCAAATGGAAAAGAACAGCTTTCACCAATTAACATTATTAAAGCCGAAGGCGACTGGAACCATTATCAGAAGAAGCTTGCGGCACAGTTTCTTTCTAAACAGTCTAAGCAATTGATAAAGCAACAGCTTGAATTGTCAATCGCTGAAAAAGCCGATGAATTTGATGAATACATGCATATTGATAATGCTATTATTCGAAATCGGTTTCTTAAAGACTTTGCTGATCAATGCGATTCTGATGCCGTTAAACTTAAAGCTGCGGCTTGTCCTGGGCAGACAAACAAAGTTATCTTGCCGATTAATTCGTTGAAAGATGATGAAGTTTATGCTCCGGATTATGCTGATGGAACTCAGGTTGCTCTTGTTAGATATCCTCATGCCGGAAGGTTTGAGATTCCGATGTGCACGGTTAATAACCGTAATAAAGAAGGAAAAGATATTTTAGGAAACGCGCCGGATGCTATTGGCATTAACACTAAAGTTGCTGCCAGACTTTCTGGAGCCGACTTTGATGGAGATACTGTCGTTGTTATCCCTCAGTCATCAAAAGTCAAGGTTTTATCTGATAAACCGCTTAAAGGTTTAGTTGGATGGGCTGATAAGATGGGCGATTTATATCCTGAGTATCCTGGTATGAAGGTAATGACCGATTCTGTTAAACAGAAGCAAATGGGCATTATTACAAACCTCATAACTGATATGAGCTTTCAGAACGCAACGCCTAGCGAATTGGAAAGAGCTGTTAAGCAGTCCATGATAGTTATTGATGCACAGAAACACCGCCTTAACTGGAAACAATCTGAAAAGGATTTGGGTATTGATGCTTTAAAGCAAAAGTACCAGCCGAAAGAAGATTATGAAGAATCTGGTAAATATGGCGGAGCTTCTACATTGATATCTAGATCTAAGTCTGAAGTAAGAGTTGATAAGCGTGACCGTTTCTATGACATTGATCCTGTAACCGGTGAACGTGTATGGCAACCGGCTAAGAATTCTTCTTATCCAGTTACCGATAAGAAAACGGGTGAGGTTACTTGGAAGAAACGCCAGCAGAAATCTGATCAGATGACAGAAGCTAGAGACGCCCGTGAACTTTCTTCTGGGCATCCAGTTGAAGAAGCCTATGCTGAGTATGCCAATGCATTAAAGCAGATGGCTAATAAGGCCCGTCTCGAAACTTTAAAGGAAGTAAAATACGATGCTCCATCAAAAGAACTTAAACAGCAATATGCTACTGAGTTAGCTTCTATTGATGCTAAACTTGACCGAGCTGCAAAGAATGCCCCTCGAGAAAGAATAGCTCAAGTTGAAGCAGCTGCTTACATTCGTAAGAAGACTACTGAGAATCCCTACCTCAAAGAAAAAGAGTATAAGGATGATCTTAAGAAGTTAAAGCAACAGTCCATTGCTGAAGCCCGTGCTAAAAATGGGGCATCAAAGAAAGAGGTATTTATTGAACTTACTCCTAAAGAATGGGAAGCCGTTAATAAAAAGGCGGTATCTAAAACAAAGCTTGCCCAGGTTACAAAGAACATGGACAAAGATTACTTAGTTAAATCAGTAATCCCTAAGCAAACAACTGAACTATCTCAAGCTAAGGTAAATAGAATTAAAGCCCTATCTAATTCTGGAAACACCATTAGTGAAATAGCCAACGTCTTAGGAATAAGCCCGTCCACTGTTTCTAAGTACCTGAAATAACCCCACCCTAAATAAAGGTGCCGGTAATTTCATGAGTAATTATTAGGCCCGTTTTATTGGAAGTTAATTTATACCCCCGTTAATCTAAAGGCGGCTATTTAGCCCCGCATTAAAAAGCCAGCCATATGTTTTTCATACTTAGTACCTTTCTCTCAAATGTGTGTCTGAGCACTAATAATTTTAGTAACCCTAGGATTGTTGGTGCTTTAGACATACGTTTTAAGAACTGTGTAGTAAACCGGTCCTTAAAAATATTTAAGGTAAAAATTTTAAGTAATTTTTAAAGAGTGTTTTTTAAGAGAAATTTTTACACCCCCTTTAAAAATTAATACCCCCTCTAATTTTACCTTACTTGTTTTTGAAGACTTAATTTTGAAGTTTTAAAAATAGCCCCCTATCAAAAAATAATACCCCATGTTTTTTGAGCTTCCTCCAGGAGTCGTTTTTAGAGGGCTATTCTTAAGGCTTTAAAAAGGGCTAATTTTAATAACCAATATAAGAGACTTTTTTAAGAAAAAATTTTATACAATAGATTATGCACTAATTATTAAAGCTATTTTTTAGCTTAGAAAGGAGGCTTACATGCTCTATGATCTTGATTCTAATGAATCTTTAGACGAATATTGTATCACAACAATAGACAATCCTTGGAATCCGTTTACACAATTTAAAGAATGGTACGCTTTTGACAATCGTATGGGCTACAGATCACTTGAGCGTTGGGCTCGCATGCGTCGAACGCTTGCAATGCAAGCTAGAACCGACGACGAGGACACGGTGGCAGAGGAAGCGATCGATGAGCTTGTTCGCCTTGATCCACTGCAAATGTACACGAAGGTTAAACGCGAAACGAATTGTAAACAGCTCAACTCAGATTCACGAAAAATTTCTGTAAATTTTTGAGAAAACAATAGGCCCCCCGGGGGTCATTTTCACGCGCCCCCTGTCAATTTCGCGCCGGCCTTTAAAAA
>Ga0247611_10000843_pt1 | contig 59064 bp, 52 predicted proteins | sample 177DNAGHGhighgp2_FD_192422 | JGI IMG/M metagenome (GOLD analysis project Ga0247611, IMG submission 192422) | Sheep rumen microbial communities from Palmerston North, Manawatu-Wanganui, New Zealand - 1770 DNA GHGhigh gp2 | ecosystem: Host-associated > Mammals > Digestive system > Stomach > Rumen... | reverse complement strand
ATCTTTTCTTTTGTTTTAACTGATAAAATAGTTTGTTTCTTTCTCATGTTATTACCTCCATTTTTATAATAACAAAAAAATGTAAACAGTGTCTTTTTCACTGTCTACATTTAATGTACCACTTTAAAAAAAGTCTCTTTTACATTTTTCTATTTAATAACAATATTAACTAATTTATGTGGAACAACTATTTCTTTAACAATTTCATGTCCATCTAAATAATTCTTAACATTATCAATTTCTTTTGCTAACACTAACATCTCTTCTTTAGTAGTACTTGTAGATACTTCCATCTTTCCACGAACTTTACCATTTACTTGAACAACCATTTCATATGTATCGTCTTTTGTTAAATCATCATCATATGTTGGCCAAGTACTATTCGCAATAGAATCATTATGACCTAATTTTTCCCACAATTCTTCTGTTATATGAGGACAAACTGGATTAAATAATTGTAAGAATCCTTCCATATATTTCTTTGTTAATACTTTTTCTTTATAACATGCATTAACAAAAATCATTAATTGACTAATTGCTGTATTAATTGAAATATTTTCATAATCATTTGTTACTTTCTTAACTGTTTGATGATAGATTTTTTCCAAGTTTTTATTCTCTTCTTCAACTATTTCATTTTCTGTAAACAAACGATATACTCTTTCAATAAATCGACGACTTCCTTTTACACCTTCACTATTCCATGGTTTATCAGCCTCAAGTGGTCCCATAAACATTTCATACATACGAAGAGTATCAGCACCAAATTCATTAACAATATCACTAGGATTAACTACATACTCTGGGAAACGTTTACCCATCTTAATACCATTAGAACCAAGAATCATTCCTTGATGAACAAGTTTCTTAAACGGTTCAGCTACAGGTACTAATCCTTTATCATATAAATAATTATTCCACATACGTGAATATAGTAAGTGACCAACTGCATGTTCAGGTCCACCAATATAAAGATCAACTGGTAACCAATGTTTCATAAGTTCATAGTCACAAAATTCTTTATCATTATCTGGATCAATATAACGAATAAAATACCAACTAGAACCAGCAGAACCTGGCATTGTATTTGTCTCCCTAACACCATGTACGCCATTAATAGTAACATTCTTCCATTCATTGGCATTTTCAAGTGGAGCAAGTCCGTTATGACCTTTATAATCATCCATAACTGGTAAGATAAGTGGAAGTTCATCATCACTTAAAGCAACACAATCACCATTATCTAAATGAACAATAGGTACTGGTTCACCCCAATATCTTTGACGAGCAAAAATCCATTCACGTAATCTATAATTAACTTTTTTAGAACCAATTCCTCTTTCTTCTAAAAATTCTATCATTTTATTAATAGCATCTTCTTTATTAAGACCATCTAAGAATCCTGAATTAATATGTACACCATCTTGTGTCCATGCTTCACTACTAATATCGCCACCTTCAAGAACTTGAATAATAGGAATATCAAACTTTTTAGCAAAAGCATAATCACGTTCATCATGAGCAGGTACAGCCATAATAGCTCCTGTTCCATAAGTCATAAGTACATAATCACTAATCCAAATAGGAATCTTTGTATCATTAACAGGATTAATTGCATAAGCACCAGTAAATACACCTGTTTTATCTTTATTTAATTCTGTTCGCTCTAAGTCACTCTTACTTTTACATTCTTCTTGATAAGCTTCTACTTCAGCTTTTTTATCAGCAGTAACTATCTTATTAACCAAAGGATGCTCAGGAGATAATACACAATATGTCGCTCCAAATAAAGTATCACATCTTGTAGTAAATACTGTAAAATCATAATCAGTATCAGCAATCTTAAATGTTACTTCAGCACCAATACTTTTACCAATCCAGTTTCTCTGCATTTCTTTAGTTGATTCTGGCCAATCTAGAGAATCTAATCCTTCAAGTAACTTTTCAGCGTACTTGGGAATATCAATAACCCATTGTCGCATATTACGACGAACTACTGGATATCCTCCTCTTTCACTTTTACCATCAATTACTTCATCATTAGATAAAACTGTTCCTAATTCTTCACACCAGTTAACAGGCATTTCAACAAGTTTTGCTAGTCCATCTTGAAATAACTCTTTAAAAATCCATTGTGTCCATTTATAAAATTTTGGATCACTCGTAGCAATTTCACGATCCCAATCATAAGAAAAACCAAGTGATTTTAATTGAGTTCTAAAAGTTTTAATATTTTCTTCAGTGAAAATAGCTGGATTATTACCTGTTTTAATCGCATATTGTTCTGCTGGTAATCCAAAAGAATCATATCCCATTGGATGAAGAACATTAAATCCTTGCATCTTTTTCATACGAGATACTACATCCGTTGCTGTATATCCTTCAGGATGACCTGCATGAAGTCCTACTCCACTTGGATAAGGAAACATATCAAGAGCATAAAACTTAGGTTTAGAAAAATCTCTTGTATCCGTTTTAAATGTTTTATTCTTATCCCAATATTCTTGCCATTTCTTTTCAATTTCAATGTGATCGTACATAATATTACCTCCTAAATAAAAAAGAATCCTACTTATAGGAGCGACTTACGCGGTACCATCCTACTTAATAGAATTCTATTATCTCTATTTACTATAACGGGTTTTCCGGTTCAATCAAGAAACAAGTTCAATTACTTCATTTATCTATTTCCATCAGCCATAGACTTTCTATAAAAATCCATTATTTACTACTTTTCCATCAACTTGAATAAAATAATATTAACACTAATAACTATTAAAGTCAATTATTTATTAATTATTACAAGCAAATGCATTTTTTTATTAACAATAATATTTTCAAACTATTTATTCAAAAAACACATGCTTATTGAAATAAAGCATGTGTTAAGTTTTTATAATCAGTATTTTCATTATCAACATTAACAATTCTAGCAAGAAGGACTAATCTTTGATCCATACTATCATTATCACAAGTAGATAATAACAATAATTTATCATTTAAACTATAATCAATATCATTGATATATTTAGCTTTTTCTTTAAAATAATTTAATAACTCTAAAGTTGATCCATTTTTTTTAAAAAGTAAATTATATGGAAGATTATCATTTACATTAATAATCGAATATGTAATAACTTCTATTTTATATTCTTTATCTAACGTTGTTAAAGTCCCTTCTAGATGCTTATCAAAAAAATCTTTATCATTATATTTAGCAATATCAGAAAACATTCCACCTACAGATAAATTGTGGCCATATATAATGTTATAATCATCAAAAAAATTTTTTTCATTTCGATAATCTAAAAAGATACTGCCCGCATAATTATATTCTTTTTTATAATCTAAATTTAAATATGCTTGATTATTTGTACAATGAAGAATCGGATAATCAATCATTGTGTCATTCATTTTTATCCAACCAACTATATCACTATTAATATTTTTCACATCATCAAAAGTCTTATTTAATTTTATCTCACGAATTTCTTTTATATCATCACCAAAAGTTACATTTTCATAAATTTGATATGTATCATATATACCATATACACCAATTGATAAAACAATAAATGCGAATATAATAATAATAGTGTTAATTATACTATCTATTATTTTTAATACCTTATTGATCATACTTTCTTTTCTTCCCTAAAAAAATAAATATAAAAGAAAGCGTTAAAATGAAAATGACTATTGGTAAACGATATACATTCATATCCGTCTTAGGAATATCTATAATAATTTCATCATTGACATTTCGATATTCAAAATAAACTGGTTTCTTTTCATTATCGCTTAAATCTAAGCCATATAAAAGAATATTTTTTACTATATTACCTTCACTATCATATACGGCTTGAACATAAATTTCATATCGTTTATTAGTTAATTCATAGTCAACTTTATTACTCAGACTTTTTTCTTGAATTAGATATTTATATAAACCAGTTTCTTTATATATCGTATCTTTAAAATCAATATATAGTTTTTTATTAACTTTTTTATTAATCACTTTATCATTTTCATTTACTATTAAAGTAATACTTGTAGGTTCATTCTCAGCATTATGAGGATTTGAAGGATCAGGTATTACATCATATTCAACAGTTATGTTTGTTGGATTAGATAAATTACTGATAGAACAATCAACTTTAATTTGATCACTTGCGAAGCAAACAAAAGGTAATAGTAAAGGTATGATTAAAAGAAATAAATTTAATTTATTTTTTATTACATTATTTGCTATCATTATAACCACACCTTTCTAAAAATCTCTTATTTGTAATTTTATTATTACTTTTCCATTAATATTTTTTTTATTAATCGTTCCAAATTCACGAGAATCTTTTGAGACTAAACGATAATCATTTATCAAAAAAACTTCATCTTCTCCTACTGTATATGGATATTTTACATTACTATTTTGAGCTCTAAAAGTACTATAAAAGCTTTCTGTTTCTTCATTAGTTTCATTTATTAAGACGAAACCATCATCAGTTATATTTACTATATCTCCTTCAAGAGCTAATATACGAAATATTTTATTTTCACCATTAATATTCACTGATACAACATCACCACGTGAATATTTTTTATTTAAACGATAATAAATAACAAGTGAACCTTCTTTAAATGATGGTTTCATATTAGGATTACGAACAATTTGTATACCAAAAATATGAAAAAATAAAACATAAATTATAACAACAATTAATAATATCTTTATCAAAAGATATATTATATTTCTTTTTGTCTTTTTCTGTAAATCTATCTTTTCAAAATTGATTGAACTATTATTTATTTCATTTACATTTATTGCATTTGAAGAATTAATATCCTCATTCATAATTACTCATTTACTTTTTTTCTAATTAATAGAACACTACCAGTAGCAACAATTATTAATCCAATAAATGGTAGAACATTTAAAATAATACCAGTTGGTGAAATAGATTCACGAACATTACGATATGAAACGCTATTATTACTATCATTATTTGATAAACTCTTTTGACTAGTTACTTTATTATTTTCTGTCGATTCATCAATATATGTTTTATAATTTGTTGCACCTGTTTCAGTTATTGTATATTTCCAACCACTATTTAAATTTGATAATTCTACACTTTCACCATGTTTTAAACTAATAGATACTGTTTTACTAGATGGTGAAATTGTAACTGTTTCAGTTGTAACAGTATTATCAGCTTTTGTTGTTTTCTTAGTTAATGTTCTTGATTCTATTTGGTTAGTTGAACTTCCATCTGCAAAAACAATATTAAAATTAAATGTTTCATCTACGTTTCCTAAATCACCAGTTACTGTTTTACTTAATGATAATTTAGATAAAGGTTGTTCAACGAATTCGATATTTGTTTTATTAGAACCAACAAAACCACTTTGTAATACAGTCCATGTTTGATTAGTTCCTTCCATTCTAGACATAACCATAATATCATATGAATTACCTGATTCAGTTTCGGTTAATGTAAAATAATAATCACCTAAAGTAGTGAATCCACTTCCCATTGATGAAATATCATAATTTTTTGACACTTCAATAATATTACTACTATTAGGTGTATCTGTTTCAGCAACTGTTAATGTGTATTGTGTTGGAAGTGTTCCTGTATAATTTACACAATCAGTTTGACCTGAAGTACATTGTTTTACTGCTAATGTATAATGATACGTTCCTGGTTGGGCAGTATCTACATTTATAATCTTTTTTGTAATGGGAATTGTATGTATTTCTGCTGCTTTAACAGATAATGTTAAAGCAAACATCATAATTAACATAAATAATATTTTACTTATTTTCTTCATTTCTCTCTCCATTTTTTAATCTTATTATTTCTTTTTTTATTGTTTTTATTTGTCCTTTACATCTTTTTCACTCCAAACTTATAAACCTCCTTTTTTTATTTATAACAAATAACATAACCATTATTGATAATGTCATTATTATCATTATACAATATAACATACTATTAATTCTCTTTCCTGTTGGAACTATTCCTTCTTTTATATTTATTACTTCTAACTCCGATCCACTTTCTACCTCTATCTCACAATATGGATCTGTTCCCGTATATGTCGAATTATAGTTTGTTCCATCTATCTTAAATGAACAATTATAACTTCCTGGAAATTCTATTATTGAATATTCTTCACTTAACAAGTTAAATGTTACTTCATCATTTGCTTTTATATTTTTTATTACCATACATACCTTAGTTCCTAAACATTTATTTGTTAAGACTGTTGCAAATTTTGAATCATATTCACTTGTTTGATAATGACTTATATTTTCACTATTTATTATTTCATAATCACTACTACTTAATGCTACACCATTTTTCTTCAATTTATAATCTAGCATATCAAGATATTCATTATCATCATATATCAATATAAAATTAAATTTATCATTTGTATTTGCTAATCCTCCTTGTACCTTTTTTGTTATCGAATTAACTCCACCTTCTATCGATGGATCTCCTCCTGGTATATCGATATTTAATATTTCCATAGTTAACGATTCATCTAAATCATTTACTTTAATTATTCCATCATACATTGTTTCATAATTATCATTATTTGATTTACTTAATACTAAATATGGTGAACTATTTAATTCTTCTACTTCATATGTTATTTCTTCTTTATAATATAGGATAATAGAATCATTATTTTTTAGATTAAAGTTAACAATATATTTATGATTTGTTGTATCTAAATTTTGACTAACTATATTTGTACTTCCTGGAATACTTAAATAGTCATCATCATCTTCATGTCCATTCATATCTATTGATAGTTTAAAGTTAAAAGTTGTATTATTATCTTCATCATACTTCTTTTTTATCTCAAGTTCTTTATACGATTTTATTAGTACATTTTCTATATAAACGGTATCTCCATCTTGTAAATCAGAATATATTGCATTATATATTGTTTTATTATTGCTTATTATTGGGGCCCCCGCCTCACAATCTTCACGGCCACCTTCACATTCATAATATCGTCCTGCTGTAACACGTGGTCTACCATCTAAATATTTTACATAAAATGTTGGTTTATATATCTTTTTTCCATAATTATCAAGTTCTTCTTCGATTTCATATTGTGCACTTGGTCCTTCTACTGTTATAGTTTCGCCATCACTTATTGAGACAACAATAGTTACTATTTTGCTCCCTGGTATCACACTAATTATATAATCAGTATTTTTTTCTAAAATATTATTACCTTTTTTTAATGTAAAAGAATCCTCAAAGATATAATCCCAATCAACATCATAATCTTCAAAATTTTCTGCAGTTATTTTAATAGGAAAATCACTTGTATCACCATCACTTACTTCTTTTTCTATCTTAAATGAAAATTCATTTATTGCATCATTATTAGTAGTATTTTCGAAATATGGATATTTTCCTAAAGCTGTTAAGCATGACCATTGAATATTTCCATCTGTATCTATTACATCTCCATTATTTAAATTACAATTAGGAGCATTTTTATTTAATTTATAATATTCGATTTCATCATAAAAGAAACGAGTATAGTCTGACTCCCAATAACTATCAAGATTTTTAACTGTTGCATATAACACATCATCATCACGAAGATATGAATCTAAATGATTATTAGTTTGAATTATTTTAAAAAAGTTAAGTTCTACAGTTTCGTCAAAATCATCAATTGGTACCGTTAAAATAACATCACTACCTTCATTATTAGTTGTTGATAACGTTTCCCATTCAGAACCATTATATTTTTGTATTGCAAATTCAAATCCATGTTTTTCTTCCTCGGTTTGTGGTTCAATTAATTCATCATCATTTTTTATGAATTCTCTTATTTTAAACTCAATATTTTCACTTCCAGAATACATCCATGTAAAACCATTTCTAATTGTAACTAATGGTGCAACTATCCATCCAGCTGATTCACTTATCACTTCATGATGTGGAGCTATTAAAACACCTATCATATTATTTACTGTAAGATCATCAAATATTGGTCCAAGACATTCATATTTATGATAATCATTACAATGATTTCCATCAAAATTTAATAGGCTATTTGAACCCAATAATCTATCAGCTTGAGCATCTTCGTTATATATACCAGATACATGATATATAATTCTTTCTGCATAAGTATTATCTAGATTTACGGTTACTGTGCTATTGTTATACGTGCTTGGTCCATTTATTGTATAATCTCCATCTAAATCATCATCAATATTAATTACCAAAGTTTGATGTGGTTTAATATTTATATTCGAAAAAGTTAAACCACTTGGATAATCTGACATTTTTAAAGCAACATAGACAGTTTCATAGTCTCCTTTACTTGTTATATCAATTGATACCTGATTATTAGAAACTGTAATACAATTTGTACACATTATCTTTCCAACAGAAGATAATCTATATGATATACCAAGCCCGACATTGACAAAATCAGAAATAGATATTACCCCATCATCAACAACTGTGTGTGCATTAATTTCACTTTCATTATGTATAACAACATTATTTGGAACTGCAATGCTATGATTACTATCATTATAACTTCTTACAAAAGCATCACTTGGAATATAAAATTGAGGTTTAATCAAGCTCCAAGAATAAGAGGTATTTAAATAAAAAGTACGATACATTGTTTTATGAAACGAACACTGTGGATCCTGTTCACACTGTGGGTCATCAAATGCAGACTGCTGAGTTGGATCAAAATCTTCATACGCACGATCGTGAATATTATGAACAATAAACTTTTGATTAGGTAATTTTGATACTGCTCCTACCCCTATGGAATTTAAAACATTGGGCTCCCCACCCCAATAACCTGGCAATCTATTTTCATAATATTCTGTAATAAAATTAGTTGAATAAGTAGATCCTGTAGATATATAAAGCATTCCTGTCCTAATACCATAATTTACTCCAGCTTCATCACTACTCCAAGAATCATTTAAAATATCTCTGAAATCATATCTTGTATAATCATCGTCCTTACTTGATAAAGCATATGCTTTTATTGGAATAAAAAGAGAGATGACTAAAAATAATATGAATAATCTTTTCTTCATTATTTGTCATCTCCTTCTCTATCTTTATATCTTACTCTAATATAAGAATATCATTATTTATGTAGAAAAACAACATTGTGTAAAAAAATATATATTTTTTTGTATTTATTATCAATTATTTTATGAAAATTTACTTTTTTTTACATTTTTCAGTAGTTTCTTTTTAAATTTAATAAATTATATTTTATAATATAAGAATTATTATTTTTCCCTTTACATTTTAAAAAAAAGATAATTTATGGTATAATATATGTGTTTTGAGAGGGGTATTATGAAAAAATACTTAAATTTATTAAAAAAAGATTTAAAGAGGTTTATTACCTTTTTAAAGACATATTATCATAATAATAAAACTTTTGTTATATATGTCTTAATATCACTATTCATAATGTTTTTATTAAGATTATTTACAACACATGTGTATTTAACTTTATATCCAATATTTGTTGATACTTTTATGATAATTTTATTAGGATCATTTAACTTCTTTTTTAAAACACATAAAAAAAGATTTACTTACTTAATATGTATGCTTTCATTTCATTCTTTAGTATGTGTTATTGATGCTGTTTATTATACATATTACGCATCATTTAGTTCGGTATCTGAAATATCATCATTAGGGCAAGTTAAAACTGTTAAAGAAGCTTTCTTTGAACATTTAAATCCATTACAATTCATTTACTTTTTAGCTCCTATTATTTTCTTTATAATATATAAAAAGATAAAGAAAAACTTACCAGATATTAAAAAAGGTAAAAAATATCTACGAAAGAAGTTTTGGAAAACATTACTTGTTGGATTAATAATCGCATCCCCATCATTTATAACAGCAAATAGAAATGATTATAGTAGATTATATAAACAATGGAATCGACCATATGTTGTTAATCGTTTTGGATTATCACTATATCATACAATGGACTTATATAACTTTGTATCATCTAATATTTCATCAGTATTTGGTCTTGATAATGCTTTATATGAAACACAAGAATTTTATAAAACAAATACTGATTATAAAGAAACTAATAAATACACAGGAATGTTTGAAGGATATAATATTATCTTTGTCCACATGGAAGGTATTCAATCATTCTTATTTGATTTAAAATTTAATGATGAATATGCTATCCCAACTGTAAGAAAACTTGCAAATGAAGGAATGTACTTTGATAACTTCTATCCACAAATAGCACTTGGTACAAGTAGTGATACTGAATTTTCAATTTTAACATCACTTCTTCCATCAAATAGTGGAACTGTCTTTGGTAATTTCTATAGTCATAAATATTTTTCATTGATGAATGAACTTAAGAAAAATAATTATTATACCTTTAGTATGCATGGAAATGATTTTACTATGTGGAATCGTAACAATGCCCATCCTTATCTTGGATATGATCACTACTATTTCAGTGATAAATATACATGGACTGAAGAAGAATTCTTAAATTTAGGTATTAATGATTTTGCTTTCTTTAAACAGTCAATACCATATTTAGAAGATATTGAAAAAAATAATCCTAACTATGTAGGTACAATTATTACTTTATCAAATCACTCACCTTTTATCTTCTTAGATAAATATAAAGAATATGATTTAACAACTAACTATAAATATTTTAATAATGAAAAAAATAAATATGAAGAATTTAAAAGCGACTATTTAACAGGAACATCTATAGGAAACTATATTATAAGTTCTCATAATGCTGATTTAGCTTTAGCAGACTTCATAAAAATGATTAATGAATCAGAATATTTTAATAACACCATTTTCATTTTTTATGGAGACCATGATCCAAGATTATCTAGTGAACAATATAATTATTTTTATAACTATAATCCAATAACTAAAGATTTACTTGATGAAAACAATAGTGAATATTATGAATATAATGATGCTTGTCATACCAAAAATCGTAGTACACCTCTTATTATTTGGAGCAAGAATGAAAATGTTCGTAACTTAATTAAAGGACGTATATCTTATCCAACTAGTATGATTGATGTCATGCCAACAATTGGTAATATGTTAAATATAAATAATCCTTATGCATTAGGCCATGATATTTTTAATATAAAAGATGATAATATTGTAATTTTTCCAAATGGTGATTTTATTACAAAAGATTATGTATATGTTGCTTCAAATGATCAAATATATGATTTTAAAACTAATACATTAATTGATAAAAAAGATATCAATAAAGAATTATTAGAAAAATATAAAGAATATGCAACAAAAAGAATAACCATTAGCAATAATATAATTCATTATAATTTAATCAAAGTAATAGAAAAGAACAAAGTTAAATAACTAACTTTGTTCTTTTATTTATCTAAATTATCAACTAAATTATTTATTTTATTAATATCATAACCAAGAGTATTTAATTTATAAGCATATTGCCTATTAAGATATATATTTTTAATATTATCTAATTCTTGATGTGAGAAAACATCTTTATTATCATATATTACTTGAAGATATGTTACAACTTGATTTTCATCTTCCTCTGTTGGGAACATTGATAAGTGATCAAATAATACATTTATATCATTTTCCGTTTCATCGAAATTATTTTCAAGAACTAACTTTTCAGTATCTTTATATATTGAATTACCACATGCTGTAATAAATAAAATCATAATACAGATTAATAAAACTTTTTTCATTAAAATTCCTCATCAAGTGCAAGAAAATCTGCTACTTTTTTATATTCAACATTAGTAACTTCATCATAAGTTGATAACTCATGCGTAATTTCATCGATAAAATCACGATAGAACATTTTTATTGATACTAGTAATACAATTGTTGAAGTTGTTTTACTTTTATTAATATTAATACTTTCTAATTCAATCTCATATTTTTCATGATCAGCGATATATCTTTTAATAAGATTACCAATGTATTTAACACTTTCTTTTTGAACTGTAACATTCATTTCAAAACTTTCACGAGAATTTTTAGTATATGATTTTTTATCAATATAATGATTAAATGGTCTTAATATAAGATTAACAAATAAGATAATTAAAGTTCCAATAGAAGCTTCAAATATAGCTCCAGATGCACATAATACACCAATAGCTGCATCACACCATAAAGTTGCAGCAGTCGTTAATCCTTGAACTTTCATACCATCTTTAATGATAACACCAGCTCCTAAGAAACTGATACCAGAAACAACACCAGCAGCAATACGTGTTATATCAATATTACCACCTGATACAATAAATGACATTGATACAAACATATATGCACCAATAGCTACTAAAATTGTTGTACGAAGACCTATTAACCTTCTTCGATATTGACGTTCTATTCCAATAGAACAACTTAATAAAAAACAAAAAATAATTCCTATAATAAATGTTTTATTATCCATTATTATTACCTCTATTTTCATTACAATTATATCATAGTTAAAATAACTAAAACAATATATAATAAAAATATTGATAAAAATATCAATATTTCTTTTTATTTAAATCTAATCCTTTTAATTGTAATTTAATAATAATACCTTGAATATCTCTATCCGATAAATCGAATTTTTTTAAATCTTTACGACTTAAAACCCATAAATCTTTTACATAATTTATATTATTATTTTTTAATATATTATTAATATTATCATTTAAAGTTAAAACATCAATTTCACTATCTAATATTTTATTTTTCATATTGCACTCTCTTTAATCGTTATAACAATATTATATCAAATAAAAAATAAATATGTAAGTAAAATCAACTATTAAAACTCATTTTTAATGATTTAATTATTGTTTTAATTGTTGATATAAAAACCTTTTTCTCTTCTTTATCTAATTCTTTATAATTTACTAATAGTTTAATCAAATTATTAATTTTTATATCTGATACTTTATTTATACCACTATCCATAATTAGTCTAAATAATTGATTGATAAACTCTTCTCTATTCTCACTTGGCACTTTATCTAATATATCATCAAAACCCTTTTTTATTTTATCACTATTAATAGATAAATCTGATTTAACAAAATTATTATCTTTAATAATCCAATTATAAAAATCGTGAGACATAACACCTTTTTTAGAAGATTTTATAACTTTTTTAATAGTATTATCATATAAGAGTCTTCCTACAATGGAATCCATTGGAAAAATATTAATAATCTTATCTTGATATTTAAAATTATTAAAATCATAATCAATAGGACCATCAAAATTGTATACATTAACTACTCTTCTTTTTATTTTAGATTTGGCTTTTACGAATGCTTTAACTGCTAAATATCCACCTTTAGAATGACCTGCAATATATATTTTTTTGGACTTAACATTATTTAAATAATTAATAGCGTCATTACAAGCTTTAATCTCATGATAAGATATTTCTAAGCTCTCACGATAACTAATAATATTATCCGTTGTTCCTCTAAAAGAAATAAATACACTATTAGGAAGAGTAATTGTTAAAGCAAGAAAATCTTCAGCATTATTATAATTTAATAATCGAATAACATTACTTATTATTAAATCTTTATATCGCTTATTACTTGCAATTAAACGAAATAACTCTAAATCTTTTTTCTTTATTTTCAACTTCATTCTTTTTAAATTATTGTAAGCATCAACAATCTTTGTATCATAATTCACAATACTTTCAAGAGGAAGGTATGCCAAAAAAGAAAAGATTAAAGCATCAAGCTCCGTTACTTCTTTTATTTTTTCATTATATTTAGTTAAGTATATAAATAAATCACTCTTCATAAACATCACTTATGGTATCTTAACAAAAATAAAAAGACGCGTCAACGTCTTTTAATATATTCTAAAATATTTTTTTGTAAATCTTTGCCAGGAATTTTATAACAAAAATATTTTTGATTAAGTCCAAGAGGATAAATACGATTATTAATTATACCTAAAAATTTGATAATAACTTCTCCACAATATCCTTTTTGAAAAGTAATTTTTATATCTAAAAATCCTGGAACGAAATGTTCGGGAAACTCTTTATCACTAAGAGATGGGATAAAGACATGAAAATTATTATGATCATCTTGTGTCTTAAATCGATGAGAATGTCCTCTTAAAATTAATTTGCGTGAAATTTCTTTTTTGCCCTTATCACAAGGATGAAAATGACTCATTACAAAACTATCATTTTTAATACTAATTTCATTTGTTCCATATCCAATAGGAATAATATCATGACGATATTTAATTAAAGCTTCATCTATCGGTAAATCAAAAGCAATACTATCGAAATCATGATTACCCAAATTAACTATATTTACAATAGAATCATCATAAGGATATTTTTCTATTACTTCATATACTTGATCAGATAAATATAATCTCTTGTCATCCGCTCCTTGAATACCATCAATTAAATCACCACCATGGAAAAGATAATTAATATTATTTTGTAGACAATAATTATATACTAAATCTAAATATGATAAATTATCATCTTTTGAACCAATATGCGTATCAGAAATAACACAATAATGAAAACTCTTTTCATCACTTTGAGTAATAATTGAAAAATCTTCTGCTACATCACTATTAGAAACAGTTCCATCAGAAAAAAATTTTTTTTGAGCAAGATTATTTTTAATATCAACATTTATCCTTTTAAGTAGTTTTACATAATCTTCTTGAGTTAATGACATCTCATCTTGTATTTCACTAAATGCATAACCACGTTTTAATTTTTCAATAACTTCTTCTTCCATAAACCCACCATTATTTTATTAATCTTTTTACTTCATTACTTATTTTTTCTTTTAATTTTTTTGAATAATCATTTGGAGAAAAACTATAACCAAGATTTAAGATGATATCATCACTCAATTTATATGAACCTTTTATACCAAAAGGCATAATTAATTTATTACTTCGTATTAATAATTCATAAAAATTATCATTATCTAATTCACAATTAATATTTAAAGGAAAAAGACATGAAATACGACTATCAACAATTTCAACAATACCTTTTCTAAGATTATCAATATTTTTATCAGATAAATCAATGATTGATCTATTTAAGCCATAATAAATAAGACGATCTTCTGGTAAAATAAATTTCATATTACGATTAAGAAGTGATAATAAAATAGGATCATATTTACCAATATGGTTGCCAACAAGAATATATTCCTTATTTTCATCAAATTTTTCACTTAAACTAATTACTGGTTTATATAGTTTGATGAATAACCTAGCTAAGCGATTATTTTCCATAACTATCTCCAATTTAATTATATAATAAACTATTTGAGAAATAAAATTATTATGTAAACTACTTCAAATTAAGTTCTTTTAAAGAATACCAAGTAAAAGGAGTAACCATATCTTCATTAATATCATCAACATCTATCCACTTAGCATATAAAGTATCATGAACAAGATCACTTATAATCTCTTCTCTATCAATACTAACTTTATAAATAACTCCAACATGATGCAAGTCTTCTATATTGCCATCATCCATCGTCCATTTAATATTATATGTATAAACATTTATAAGATTGTAGCTAGTAACTTTAGCATTTATTTCTTCCATAACTTCTCTATTTAAAGTTTCAATTAATGATTCATGATGTTTATTACCACCACCTGGTAAATCATATTTTCCTTTATATCCACCATTCTTTTTCATAACTAATGCCATTTTACCTTCTTTGATTATTACAGCATATACTCCTAATCTTTCTTTAACTATCATAACTCCTCCTATAAAAAAAGAGTAATAAATTACTCTAAATCCATACACCAAAGATAATTCCAGCCATTGCAAAAATAAATCCAAATACCCAGAAAAATCTTACTATTTCTATTTCATGCCAACCAAGTTTTTCAAAATGATGATGAATTGGTGTCATTAAAAATATTCTCTTTTTAAAAGTCTTATACCAAAATACTTGTAGAATTACACTTAATGTTTCAAGTACAAATACAAAAGCAACAATAAACAAAGTTAATTCACGATGCGTAATAATAGCAATAGCACCCATTACAGCACCTAAAGCAAGACTACCAGTATCACCCATAAATATTTTCGCCGGAAACCCATTATATACTAAAAAGCCAATTAATGTTCCTGTTAATATAAGAGTAAATACACCCATATCTGTATAACCAACAGTTAAACTTATCAAACTGAAAGCAATCATCGCAATAGCAGATAATCCAGCAGCAAGACCATCTAAGCCATCTGTTAAATTAACAGCGTTACTACTACCAACTAATATTAAGAGAATAAATAATCCATATAACCATTTCATCTCTATTCGAATACCTAAAGTAGCAATCTCTAAAGTCGTTTGACCATTATTATTCATATATAAGTAGAAGAATATTATGGCAACAACTAGTTGCAGTAACAACTTTTGTATAACTGTAAGACCTTCATTTTTACCTTTTTTTAAACTTAAATAGTCATCTAAAAAACCTATAGTTGCATAACTTATAAAAACAAACATAACTATTTTTAACTCATTCGAAAAATCTATTTTATGAGTTAATAATAAGAAAGTTGTTACTAACAGAGTTGACATAATAAAAATTATTCCACCCATTGTAGGAGTACCTTCTTTATCTCCATGACTAGTATATATATTTATCTTTTGTCCGATACGGAAATGCTTAAAAACAGGTATTATAACAAGACCTAATAAAGCTGAAGATATAAATCCTAACATTACTGCTAAAACAACTTTAGTAAGTAAATACATATACTCCTCCTACTAATAAAAGTATACTATAATTAGAGCACTTTATTTACATAAAAAAAACTTGCTTTACATATCTTTACAAGAAAGCAAGTCTTAATTTTTAATTATTATTTTTTACTAGTTTTTTTCCTCTTCTATCTTCTGTAATTCTTCTCATTACACGCATAATTGCTTCATGTGAAAATTCATGAATTACATAATAATCTTCTGTATCAACAAATCTATTTTTAACGTCATAGATAATACCAATACCACCATTCATTACCCAGTTAGTAATATTCTCGATACTATCATCGATTAAAATTGAAGAAGTAATATCCATACCAAGTTCATTAATTACATATTTAGCTTTTGAATAACGAGGTCTTCTAAATTTTCTATCATAGTTGTTATTCTCATGGAAAAATAATGGTGTAAATAATGTATCTGGATAATTTTCTTTTAAGAAGGCTGTTTTAGCGGCAACTTCGTTTTTACCATTCATATGTGATAAAACTTTTAATGGTTTAGAAAAGATTTCTTCTTGAGCTAATTTTTTAACTTCATTAGGTATTTTACTATCCCTTTCAGAAGCCATTAATCTTTCAGTTGTATAATAGTTTTCATAATGAATAGCAGCTTTATCTACATCTTCTTTATTATCAAGATATAATCTTGTATCACGAAGATCTAAAAATCTTTCTCTTTCAACAAAACATTGTTTTATCGTTTGAACAATTTGATGGAAAATAGCATTTTGTGCAGGTGTATATGCATAATCTAAATGATATTGATGCATCATATCAAGATATCTTTCCATCATATCATAACGCATTCCATCTCTTTGAACTTCAGCACGTAAGTCAACATACATTCTATAAGCATCTTGAGATCTTATATCTTGCATTTCTTTTAATACTTTAGAATTTTTATTAATAATATCTAATAAGTCGGCTCCGATTGCCCAATCTAGTTTAGGATATCTACTTTTTAAGTCATCATTCATTTCGTTGTGAGATGATATTAATACATCATCTAAGTCAATAAATAGATTGAACCCTTTTAAATTCCCTAATTCGTTCATACATCCTCCTATAAACTAACGTTTTCTATAATATCATAAAAAAATAATATTGTCAATATAATTTTTTTTTGATATAATAAAAGCCCCGTGGAGTATAGATATGAAATTATTTGTTACTGATTATGATAATACCTTATATATTAATGATGTTGAAATAAAAAAAACTAATAAAGATTTAAGGAAATTACAAGAAAGAGATACAAAAATTGTTATTGCAACAGGAAGATGTCTTCCATCTATTAAAGAAGAAATACTAAAACATAATATTCCTTTTGATTATTTATCTTGTGCCGATGGATCATTAATATATGATAACAACTATAATTTAGTTAAAGAATATAAAATTAATAATGAAATTATTGAATTATTAATGAATTATTTAGTAAAAGATTCTATTCTAGAGAAAATACAAGTATCATACACTCATGGTTATGAAAACTATATTGATTTAACAAAATCCATATCTAGTTTCAATTTAGTTGTTCATAAAGATAACTATACCAAAGAATTAGATAAAAAATTTCAATATTTAAAAGAGAAAAACAAAGGATATAGTTTTCTATCATATCTACATGATCCTATATATTATTTATGTATCAAGAAAAAAGGTGTTTCAAAATCCAAAAGTATTGATTATTTAAAGAAAAAATTAAAAATAAAGATGAAAGATATTCATGTTATTGGTGATGCAGATAACGATTTTGAAATGATAAAAGATTATCATGGTTCATGTGTTTCTAATGCAACTGATAATATCAAAGCCATAAGTAAAAATGTTTATAATAAAATAAGTGATTATATAAATATCATATAATCACTTATTTTTTTCATACATTGTTTCAATATTAACTCTTTGAACAAAAGCAAGAGCAGTAATTAAACATATTAGGAAACTACCACCATAAGATAAAAATGGAAGTGGTACTCCTGTTAATGGCATAAGACCAGTTACACCTAATAAATTAATAAGAATATGGATTAATAAATATAAAAATACTCCATAACATATTAGTCGCTTATAAGCACTATTAGCTCTTTTACCAATTATATATATTCGCCATACACATACAAACATTAACCCCAGAATTAATATAGATGGAATAAAACCTAATTCTTCAACAACAATTGCAAAAATGAAGTCCGAATAAGCTTCTGGTAAATATAAATATTTTTGAGTACTATTACCTAATCCTACACCAAACATACCACCATTGTTGAAAGCAATATATCCATTACATAATTGTGTACCAGTCGTATAAAATTTTTCTTCACTACAAGGATTCGTAAAATCAAGTCGTGATACAAGACGATCAACTAATCCTTTTCCTGTACTAGTAAATAAAAATCCTATTGCAAGTACAAGTGCAGCTCCACTACCAATTAATAAATATTTTTTAGTTTTAGGTGTTTTAGTTAAAGATAAAAACATGAAGAAAATTATACCAAAGTAGATACCAGCAGTTCCTAAATCTGGTTGAACAGCTATTAAACCAACAACTACTCCTACAAAAACAAATAATAAAACATATCTTACCCATAATTTAAGATTAGGAATGCTACAACATATATATGACATCCATACAATCGATACTACTTTAACAAACTCACTAGGCTGAAATCGAAAATTTTTCGTTAAAGGTAACCAACTACGAGCTTGATTTATTACAGGACCAATAAATAAAACTATTATTAAACAAACAATTAAAGCAACCAATCCTAAACAACTAAGAGGCCCAAAAATTTTGGTATTAATAAAGATAATAAATATTGATATAATTAAACCAAAACATAAGAATAATAATTGATGTCTGAAAAAATATGTTTGATCGTTAAGTTTAAAAGAACTAGATACATTACTTGCAGAAAAAACCATTACAAGACCTAATGCAAAAAGAATCATCGAACAAATTAATAATATTTTATCCATTCTTTTAAAATCATTATATCTTCTACTAAAAAATTCACTTATCATATTATCCCTCTATATTACTTCTAAATCGTCATCATCAGGATTAGATAAATTAACTTCTTTCGTTTTCTTTGGTTCTTTTTTCTTTTCCACTTTGACTACTTCTTTTTTATTCTTTTTCTTTTCTTCTTTTTCTTCTTTTCTTACTTTTTTATCTTCTTTATTCGTTTTTATTTTTTTATTTTTACGTTTTTTAATTATTACCAATGTTACTATAATACCAATTAATATAATGATAGCTAAAATAATTAATATCGTAATTAAAGAATTACTTTTCTTCTTTTCAGCACCTTTATGAATATGTAATAGATATTCTTTAGACATATTTAATCTTTTTTGAATAACTTTTATTTTTATTTCACTACCATCTTTAAGATTATTATTACCTTCTATTTCAACTTCACTTTCTTTATTAGCTTTTTCTGTTTTTATTGTTAAATGAAGTGGTATTTTTTCAAAATATAAATCATATTCGGTATTAGCAACTTTAAAATTTAAATCTTCATATTCACTAATTTCAATATTAGCTAAGTTAACAACACCCTCACCTGTATTTTCAAATCTTGTTATTGTCAAATTATATACTTGTTCAATATCTTTATTAGAAACAGTAATAGAAACTTTATTATCACCAATAATTAAATCATTATCTTTTTTAGATAGTTCATATGTTGCATCAGAATCAGTTGTCTCAACTTCTAAATCTAAAGTATTGATATCATATGGTACATTTATTTGATAGTCTGTTTTGCCACGTTCTAATTCTACTTCACCACTTGAAATACGCAATTTTTTTAAAGTAACATCAGGGCCATCTTCTCTTTTAATAATAACTCGATATTCTTTTTCATCACCTTGTTCACTTCTTACAATAAAATCAAAAGCTTTACTACTATCTTCAAGAGGAAAAGATAAACTTGATGTTATTTCATATTTGGCATATGAACTATTTGGAACAATATCAACAACTAACTCTTCAACATTATATTTTACTTCAACATTATATACAAAAACATCTTTAGATACTTTTATCGTTCGATCATTGATTGTTAGTTTCTTTAAAGAAGTATCATTGCTTGTTAAATGCTTTGTAATATTAAAAGTATATTCACTAGAAAGTGGTGTTTCAAGCCCTTCAACCGCTTTACTAATAGTTAACTTTTTAGTTATTGAATCCCCAGAAATATCAAAAGTTTCTCCTGATTTAAATCCATTACTTGTTGCTCCTGGATCAACCATCTGATATTCAATTTTTACTTTGGTATCATTTACGGTACCACTACATATTAAATTTTCACATTTAATTGATTCACCATTTATTTTTACATTTGTAATGTCTGTTTCATTGCTCGCTAATACATTTATATTAAACAATAAAAGAAATATAATTAGTACTTTCTTTACTTTCATTAACACACCTTCATTATGTTTAATTATATCATTCTTACCTATTATTTTCAACCAAGGCGACAAAAAAAGGACCAATAGGTCCTTAATTCCAGAATACATCAAAGTTACTATCATCATCTTTTTTAGATGATTTTTTAGGTTCAACTTCCGCCTCTTCGATTGGCTCTTCAATAGTATTTTCAATTGATTCTTCTTTTGTTTCTTCTATAGGTTGACTTTCATCAGTTTTAAATAACTTATCAAGAGCTTCCGCATTATCGACTTGCAAGTCTTTATCATTAACAATGTCGGATAAACCAATATCTTCATTAGATACTTTAGTTTCCGTCTTTTTTTCCTTTTCAGCATTCTCTTGCTCTTCTCTTTCAAGACGAGCAATCTCTTCATCAATTGATTTAGTTAAAGCATCTAAATCAAAATCATCATCAGAGAACATATTATCCTTCTCGTTACTCTTTGGAGATGATGGAAGACTAGCAAATGGACTTCCTAAAGAGTCACCACCGCCAAATGGGCTACCACCACTAGGAGAACTTCCACCACCGAATGGACTTCCGCCACCAAATGGGCTTCCGCCACCGAAAGGACTTCCACCACCAAATGGGCTTCCACCCATACCTCCAAATGGTAATCCCATAGGACCACCACCTCCTAGAAGATTATTTTGTTTATCTTCACGATGAGCTTTTACAAATTCACGTACATCAAATGTTTTAACTTCTTCACGAGGTCTTTCAGGTATTTCATACACTGGAAGTTCTGGATATTTTTTACCCCAATTCATTTTAAATTCAGGAGTTAAATATGTCTTGAATGGTGGCATACGAAGACGACGAACAATTACCTCAAATTGCTTCATTTGTTGAAGGTCACTTATTGTAACTAGAGGTGTTGATGTTGTCTTATCATCTTTTTTCGATTTAACTTCACCACACATTTTACTAATTTCTTCCAAAGCCTTAAGTTCTGTACTAATAAGATATACCATGTTACCACAGTTACCTTTAATAGTTTCCGCATTTTGTTCTCCATAAACTTCATTTAATTGTGCAAAGTTCTGGATAATAAGTGTAAATCTCATACCACGAGAACGAGCAGCTGTAATCATTGTTGTAACGTCCTTAAGTGGTGGCATGTTAGCAAACTCATCTAGTAAGAAATTAGTTCTTACAGGAAGTCTACCATTGTTTTGATAAGCAACATCAATTAATGTTTCATATACTTGCTTAACAAAAATAGTTGCTAATGAGTGATATGTTTTCTTTTCATCTTGAATAACGATGAAAACGGCAGTTTTTTGTCTTCCAATATCAGCAATAGAAAAATCACTATGTGATAACATTTCTGATAAATTAGCACGAGATGCAAATAATTTAATTTTTTCTTTGAATACTGCTAAGATACTACCTTTTGTTTCATTAGGAGACATAATAGTACTTGATGCATTAACATAAGCAGCACTATTAGGATCTTTAGCATTAAAATATTCTTTAATATAAGTACTTGGACCAAATCTTTCTTCACCAACTGTACTCATTAAACTTATACTATTAATATTAACTTGCTCTTCTGAAGCATCTTCAAATAAACCTAAAGCTAAACCTGAGAAATATCCAGCTGATGTTTTTTCCCAGAATGGGTCAGCATTTTTATTCCCTTCATCATAAAGAATATTTGCAGCAAGGTCATCTAGAAGCTCACATGATTTATCTTGGTTTCCCTCTTTCCATAATTGATATGGAATAGTAAGAGGATTCCATGCATTACCTTGTCCAGGTGAACGAAAGTTTAATAAAACAATTTTATATCCACGTTTTTTTAACATCGCAGCTTTCTTTTGATAAATTTCACCTTTAGGGTCTGTTATAACCATTGATTCATTATGTTTTGCCAACACTTCAACAAGTGGGAAAATAATTGTTTGGGTTTTACCTGAACCAGTAGAACCAATAATTAGATTATGATATTCTCCGTCATCAACCCATAATGTTTTTCCATCATTTATTAAAGGAATTCCTGCATATTTAGTGTTATATTCAGTAGAAATAATTGGCTTTAATTCTTTTTGCATAGCCTTTTTATCAGCCCATTTACTATAACCATCCATTTTCTTCTCTGTTGTAAATCCCCATCCTTTTTCAAATTCAAAGAAATATGATTTACAGCTCCATACTAAACCAAATAAAGTAAATAAATATACAACAAGAGTTCCTGCTATTGCATCACCTTCAAGAGCAATGAAAGTAAGACCAAGTGGTTGCCCACTACTAACTGCTCTTATATTAGACATTACTAAAACGACTATAATGAATAAAAGCACAGCATATATTCCAAAGCGTTGCATATCTTTTTTTTCAAAACGCATTTTTAATTTCATAAAATCACCTATATCATCATTATACCATATTTATTTTTATTTATAGTTATTTTATTTATAAAAAAAGTCTTATAATAAGACTTTTTATAAACCACCACGATCACCAAAGGAATCAAGTTCTTCAGCAGTTACAATAACATCCATTTGTAAACGTTTGTTACCACATACAAATAATGCTTGTCCTTGTGTAAATCGTTTTATTACATCTTTTTCATTATCATTTAAATCAACAAGTTTAGCCAAATCTTCAACAGATTGTTTATTAAGTAACATGATCAAATAATATGATGCATTACCAAATATTGCTTTAGCTTGAGTAATAACACTTTCATTTGTAAAGTCAGATGGTTGTTGAGTAATAATAATCGTACCTGTGTTATATTTTCTTGCACGACGTTGAACTTGTTCAAGGAAGTTGGCTCCCAAAATATTATTACCAGAAAGTAATACGTGAGCCTCATCAACCATTAAGACAGTATCACGGCGTCTATCAAGACATAATCCCCATGCATATTTTAGTACATTAAAGAATAACGCATTACGAATATTAGTATCAGTATTCATCAATTCACGAATATTAAATACAATAAAATCAGAATTTGATGGAATTGATGTATGACCATCAAATAAATATTTAAGTTCACGAATAAATGGACGAAGTTTAAGTTCTAATCGTTCAAGGACATCACGTTCATGAGTCTTTTGAGTTGTACCTGTTAATCTATGAGTTACTGTCTCATATACATTACTAAATGTTGGGAAATCATCACTAGTCATATTAAAGAAGTTTGTATCAGGTCTTATACCGAAACGAGCATAAGTATCTTGAACTACTTCACTAAATAATGTTAATACATCATCCTCAATATCAGGATAATAATACCTCATAAACGCTTTTAACGAATTCAAGTTTTGTGTAATTAGAGTACTTGCAAGACCCTCAAATACTTCTTCTTCATCAAAATCCATGACAATTTCAAGAGGGTTAATTAATCCATAATCTCCACCTTTACCAAGGTCGATGGAATCTCCTCCATATAATCTACACATGTCATAAAGTTCGTTTTCAGGGTCAATAGCAACAATTTGACAATTATTACGAATATGACTTCTCATTAATAGTTTAGCAGCTGTACTTTTACCACTACCAGAACCACCAAGGATAACCATATTAGCATTATTACGATTATTCTCTTTACGAATTTTATATAAGAATTGATTAAATAGAATTACACCACCTGATGCATCAACACCAAATAAAGCTGATAAACCAGGATCTTTAATTGAATCAAAAACAAATGGATACATAGCCGCAACAGAAGCAGAAGGAATTGGTGTACCAATACGCTCTTCTACCCTTTGTTTAGGGAATATTGGAATCATTGATTTAAAGATTGTTTCTTGCTCAAAGCGAAGAGCTTTAGCACGAAGTTCCATTGAATCCAAATAATTTTTTACATTTGTTTTGCGAAGTTCAAGTTCTTCTTTAGAATTTGCTGAAACAAGAACATGTAATTGAAAATCAAAAATTAAATCTTGATTAGCAACCATTTGTTGAATAAAGTTCTCAATTGATTCATTATCTTGTCTAATTTGTTCTTGACGTGTTCTATCTTTTTCTTCTTCATATCTCGTTTTTAAATCAGCTAATTGTTTGTTAAGCATTTTCCTAATAATATCAAAAGGAATTGGAATATGTTTAATAACAATTTTTACACCAGACATACTAGTTAAACCAGATAAATAACCAGCAGTAATAATTTGAGGGTAAGAAATAACGGTCAAAATAGTACAATATTTATCACTGATTATGAAGTCACCAGGATTAAATTGCATACCCTTTGGGGCAATTTCTGAAGCAAAAATACTCATTTTTTAACCACCACCGTTCTAAAATCAGTTCTTACTCCCCCATTTAAGAAATTATCTAAAACAATACGTAAATCGTCATTAGAAACTTGACTAGCTACAAGAGATGCTCCAGCAAAACCATTAATCATTGTACGAATTCTCTCTTGTACCATATCTGGATTTTTTTCTTTAAATAACACATAAAATTCAATATCAACAATTTGATTATCAATAAACATTTTAGCTTTAGCTATATCTTGTGATACGATTTTTCTTCGACGAGGATCAGTTTGTTGTGTTAATAATAATTCAAGTTGAGATTGATAAATTGATATATCAACCGGTTTATCAGCAACAACTAGCCACCACTCAAAATTAAACGTATTATAACAATTCTTTAAAGCATTAATAATATTATCTTGTTGATTTTGCTCTAAAATAAAGATATTACGAGGTTCAACTTTAACACCAGAAACCAATTCTTTATTTTTTAAGAAAATCATTCCATCTTTAATACCTCGAACATTTACCCAATTCTCAGTATAAGGACTTGTAGGAACAACTTTTTGTGGAGCCTTTTTAACGTTTGCGGCTTGACTCATATACACTACACCAACCTCTCCATTTATAATTACGCGGATTATTATAAAATAATTTTATTTCTCCCAAAAGAACACGAACATTGTGATAATTAGGTATTGGGAATACCAAGCCTACAGCAAGTAAGCCTGGTAATGTCGATAATACACTAAATACCCAATGAGCATTCTCGAATTGATTAACAATTATCAGTAATAATATTGTTGATACAACACCAACAACAACAATTGTTAAATCAATTGGTTTAAATAAATTAAATATTAATTGTCCACGTTTTGTATTTGCAGGAATAAAATATTGATTCACTATATATCACACCCCATTTTTAACTCTTTTTATCATATTGATCAGCAATCTTCTTAGCAGCAGCTTGTGCAGCAACTTTCGAATCGTTCGTTTGTGCTGATATATTTGCAGTTTGAGCATCTTGACCAGCTTTCTTATTTAACGCTAACCAATCACCAAGCATACCTTCTAGAACTTTTCCATGATCATTTAGAATTCTACCTTCAGCACGTGAAGAATCCCTTCCTTTTGCAGCGGTTTCAATACCAAATGATGTTGCTGAATTTGTAATAATAGCGGCTTTGGCTTCCTCAATAATTCGTGAGAATGCAGGATTATCTGAAAATCCAACTCTTGTTTTATAGTCTTTAGTAGCTCTTGCATGAAGACTATCAGTAGAAAGGCCAGCAACGCCAACAATGAATTGGTCAGCAAATCCTTGTAAGTCATCTAACATCTTTTGAGCATCAGATTGAATTTGCGTTGCCCCCATCTCAGCTTCTGTTCGTTTTTGAGCAAGAAATTTATCTTTTTTATCAATGGCATCTTTTAAAGCTTTTTCTTTAAGTTCAGTTGCTTCAGCACTAGTTATACTTCCACTAGCTAAATCAGCATCAATTTTAGCATCCGCAGCATACAATTCTGCATCAACAGCTTTAGAATGTTTATCAATTTCAGGTTGAAGATCTTTCATTTTTTTATCTACGAAATTCTTTCTTAATGATCCGTCTTCATCTTTAATAGTTGATTGAAGACGACTCATAACAGTATTAATTGAATATTTTCCACCTTCGCCCATATCATCCATAGATACTTTCATAAGTGAACCATCATCATTAACACCGATAACAAATTCACCCTTAAGTTTACTATCATCAATTTTATGTTGCATTCTTTTTAAGTAATCATTACCGAATCTAACATCAGCAAATTTAGCACCTAAATTATTATGAACATAATCTAACGCTGCTTTAGCCTTATCACTTGATTCTTGAGCAGCTTTAATTTCTGCATTTAAAACTTCCAAATCCTGTCTTATACCAATACGTCTCTTAAGAAGTTCTTTTTGATATTCTGTCCAACTAACATGAGAATCTTTTCTAGCTTCATATAAATCAAACGCTCTATCAGCTGCACGTATAGAAGCATCTCTCGTTTCTTTAAATCCTTTACCAGAGAAAGCCGAACGTGTGCCTGCCCATGCAGCAGATCTACTACTTCTTAATCCTGATAGTGCAGCCTGACGTAAGGCTTGATTACGTTTCTTTTTATCGGCCCAGCGTCCTTCTGAATCTAATTGTGCAGAAGCTTTAGCTTTATTATATTTGTTAATTGCACCAGTAATTCCACTTCTTCCTGTTCCAAAAATTGATCCCGCTAATCCACCAGCACGTTTAAACATTCCGCTAATACTATCGTTTCCTTTTATACCTAAAATATCAGTTACAAATTTAGGAGCATTCTTAGCGAATAGTAGTAAACCAACAATAAGGAATACAAATACTAAGGATTTTATTTCAGCATCTTCGCCATTCATTGAGGCAAAAATACCGTCTAACATATTTACACCAAAATCATCAGTTATTTCACGAATTAAGAAAACAGCAAAGTAAATAATTATTAATCTAATAAATAAATCTAAATAAACATCTTTGCATTCTTTTAACCATGCTTCAAAAGCACCACCTTTAGGCTTATTAATATAACTTACAATTGGTATAGGCGCCATTACTTCTAAAATAGATAATTTAATTGCACGAATAGCTATATCAACTGCCATTGAAACAAGAACAAAGGCCATTAAAGCACCAGATATTGTTGACCAAATCATCAAGTAATTATATGAACATGGTGTAGCGTCTTCATCTGGCCAAAAAAAACTAGTTCCAAAAAAGCGGGTTTGATGACAGCCGTAGTAAATACTTTGTTCAATATCATTATAATCTTTATCATTATTGCTTCTAGCCAAATTCCAACTAAATGGACCATTTTCCGTAGCCCTACCAATTGGCGCTGTACCATTTCCGTCTTTTTTGAGGACAAATGCATTGAAGGTTTTTGCAGCCATATCATCTGCTGTACTTCTTACTAATTCAACATGTTTATTAGATTCTACGCCATTATATTCAACATCCAATATTATTGTTGGTATATAACTAGCAATATATGATTGTTTTGACCTCGCAAAAGCAAATATTTCAGGTACTACAGCAAGTAAAATAATGGCTATTGCCGAATTCTTTAAAATACCACCAATACCTTTATCGCTATTTGATAATTCATCAGGGTTTACTATATATTGAATTGTTGATATAGCTATTTTAAAGAACATTAATACTGCAAGAAATGCATAAACTTTTCTTGTTAAGGCACCTATTATATCATCGCCTAGTACTTGAATATCAGCAAGATACAATATTACTTTAAAAATAGTCGCAATTAATTTATAAATTAAACTATCAAACAATGACACTACTTTGTAACCTAACATAAACTTACTCCATTCTTTTATATCAAAATAGTTTAATAATCTATTCCTTATAAAATATAATTTCCTATATTAAAATTATAACACATAAGTGACAAATTTATATATAATAATTTTCCTTTTTCAATAAAATCTCACTTAATCATGAATACATTAATACAAAAAGTGTAAACTGTCAACTTTATATACAAAAAAAGATGATAAAATATCATCTTTTTTACTATCTACGAGCTTTATTATATCCAGATAAATACTCATCAACACGTTGACTTTGAGAAGTCATTTTATTATTAGCTCTTAATTCATTATCCTTGTAAAAATCCATTATTGCCCTTAATGAAGTAATTTGACTTAAACTTAAAAGTTTTAAATTGATTGCAGCTTCAATACCACTTTCATCATTAGTAAATCCACGGAGCACAGGATAACCACTTTCATCATAATAAGTATAATCATAATATACTCCTTTTATTACATTGTTTACATAACCAAGAACGTTATAATAAGTCTTAATACAATTCTCAATTGTAGCTCTTGCATCAGCTTCTGCATAGCCAGCAGGGTTACTAATTATTGATTGACACGCTTTAATTTGTGCGCTTAATCTTTCAATATTTCTACCAGTTGAACTAAACATTTCAATGTATTGTAGAGTTTCTAGGGTTCCTTCAGATAAATAGAACTCATTTTGTGAAGTACCCATTCTATCGTTTTCTCTCTTTTCATCTAGTATATTACGGGCTAAAGCAATATTTTTTGGGCTAAAATCTCTTAAATCAAATCTTTCTATATTTTGAATTAATGCAACTTGAGCAGCAGTTGTTCCAAAAGAGTCTCTAGATCTTTTTGTTAATCCATAATCAATTAATCCATTTAAACGAGAATCGTTGATTTTTAACTCATCTCTTACTAAATATTTTAATTGGTTAATTAAAGTTGCTCTAAAGTCTTTAACACGTTCACTTCCTACTTCCTTTGCAGGATCTAAGAAATCTCTTAAATTATTATAGAATACACTATTGTCATAAATACCTGAACGAATTGATTCTACGAAACTTGTATATGAACTTAATAAAATTAACATCATCTTCGTTTCTTCATCATAAGTAACAGCTACACCTTTTTCTTTAGCTTTCTTTATTAATTCATTCAATTCTTTTAAACATTCAGCAAAATCAACTGATGTTCTACTTTTTGACATCTTATCAAGTATTTTCTTAATATCTTCTTTTACTTTATCTGGAGTTAAATCTTTTTCAGTTGTATCTTCTGGATCTGGGGTTGGAGGTTCAGAACCTTTCTTTTTCTTTCCAGCATCCAAATCTTCAGGATCAGGATTATCTCCACCTGTCTCTCCAGCTGTTGCAGTTTTACCTTTTTTATAATTTTCAAACATTTCTTTAATAGAATCTGCTAATTTGTCTTTAAATAATTCATTTAATAAATTTTCTAATTTACTTACTAAATCATCTTTTAATTTTTTATTAGATACTTCAGATACTTCAAAATTTAATAGACTTTCAAGAGCAGTCTCATTAATAGCACCATCATGAGCAGACTTAACTACTTTTAGATATAAATTACATAGTTCTAATAAATCTCTATTTTTAATTTCAACATCTGATACCTTAGAAACAGCTTCATACAATGTACTAAATTCATCATCAATGAACTTATTAACTTCATCTTTATTATTTATATTTAGTGCAACTACACTAGCAACCATACTTAAAATATTAGATTCAAATGATTTTCCACCTTTTTTAGATTCATCATCATCTCCTTTAGTTTCTTCAGGTGAAGCAACAGGAGCAAATCCAGATGTTTTGTATCTTTTAAACAAATCACTATCTGTCATAGTATCGAATCTTTTACCAACACTTCGGCGCATTCCTCTAAAGTAACTAAATATATTAGCAAATCCTTTAACATTGCTAAGTGTTGGATACATATCTTCATATTTTCTAGGTGGTTCTAGTTTTTTAAGTTTTCTATTTCTTATAAACTTATTTACGATATGCGTAGCACCACGTACAAATGATATACCTCTTACAGCCCAAAGGGCAGGAGTAATAGCACCTACTAAAGCTGGAAGACCTACAATATTTAGACCAATAGTAAGAAGAAACGATACAGATATCACAACCACAGGAATACCAATAATTCTTCTATAACTTGCACCAACACGTCTATTATATAGGGCTTGAAGTGTATTTCTAAAACTACTTCTTGCTCCGTTTGATATTGAAAGAGGCGTTATTGCATCTTTAAAATTGATTTCATTTTCTAAGTTTAATAGATTATTATACGCTTTTGTTTGTTCATCTACACTAGCTCTTTTTGTTGGATCAGCGAAACTAATTGCATCTTGTAAAGCTTGAATTGCAGAACGATATTGTTCCATTTTATCACGTTGTGCTTTTAATTTTTCTTTACTTCGCGCAGTAATTGTTCGATTAGCTATTCTCTTAAAAAAACCTATTTCGTCTATTTGTTCATTCAATTTTTTGATTTCTTGATCTAATTCCTTTACTTGGGCACTTAAACTTCCATCTAACCTTCTTAATTCTTCTTCTGTCATGATTAAACTCACCTACTTCTATTATTAATATAGCATTTGACTACATTCAACGTCAATAATTTGACTTCTAAAAGTAGGCATTCCTCCTCATCTAGGTTCATATTATACCACACTTGACGTAAAATGTAAAGAAAAACTAGATAGTCTAAAATCCTATCCAGTTTCTTATATCCCCAAATGTTACGTATACAATTAATAATAGTAAAAGAACAAATCCTATATTATTAATCATATTTTCTACTTCTGGTTTGATTGGCTTTCTTCTTATCTTCTCGATAAATAAGAATAATATTCTACCACCATCAAAGGCAGGAAATGGTATCAAGTTAATAAATCCAACGTTTAAAGATAATAATGCAAGAAGCGAGAATAAATCAACAATAGTTGAAGATGATTCTTTTTTTGTTTGATCAACCGCACGCAATATTCCAATAGGTCCTGATAAATTCTTTGTACTTACATTTCCAGTTACCAATTCTTTAATTGTAATTACCATTTGTTTAATTAATGATCCTGTTTTCTTAAATGAATAAGAAATTGCCGCAAAAAAACCACGTTTTCTTGTTGAATCAAACTCAATTCCAACACTATACTCTTTTTCTTTAGCAGTCTCAGCATCTAAAGGTTCTAGTCTTAAAGAAATTTTTTCTTTACCTCTTAATACTTTTACTTCAAAATCATATTTCTTTTCAATATTTTCTTTTTTATCTTTTTCTCTTTGCTCATTAATATTCGTTGTTTCGATAGTTAAATACAATTGTAATTCATCTAAATTACTAACACTATTACCATTTACTTCAACAATATAATCTCCTTTATTAATACCAGCTATTTCAGCAGGACTACCAGCAATAACCCCTTTTATCATATTACTATTACTTGGTGCTCCAACAATTAATGCTAAAACAAAAAGAGTTACTATTGTTAAAATAAAGTTATTTCCAGCACCAAAAAACATAATTAAAAATCTTTGCCATACAGGTTTTGATTGTAATAATCTTTTTTTAGGAATTGACTTATCATCTTCTAGTCCCTCACCAGCAAGTTGAACAAAGCCACCTATTGGTATTGCTCGAATACAGTATTCTGTTTCACCATTCTTACCTTTTTTACCAAATATTTTTGGTCCCATTCCAATTGAGAATTCATATACATAAACACCAAATAATTTAGCAAAAAAGAAATGACCGAATTCATGAACTAAAACAATTGTTCCTAAAATTAACAAAAAATATAAAATTGATAAAATCATAATGCCTCCTATAAAATATTAACCATTATAATATACGCACTAACAACAAATAGTATACTATCTAATCGATCAAGAATTCCACCATGACCAGGAATCAAGTTACTAAAATCTTTAATGCCATGGAATCTTTTAATACTTGAAAAGAATAAATCACCAAAAGCACAAATAATTGTTAAAATAAAAGTTTTAACAACAACCAATATACTTATTTTATATCCTACAATCATAAGAAATACTACAGGTAATATTGTTCCAAAAATAGTTCCACCTACACTACCTTCAATTGTTTTATTAGGAGATACCTTAGGAATTAATTTGTGCTTTCCAAATAATTTTCCACAAAATAGTGCAAAACTATCTGTTGTAATTGTTATTAAAAACAAATATAAAACAGTATATAAATTAGATATATTATTTAAACTTAAACTCTCTACTACACGAACATTAATAAAATTTTTGAACATAAATCCAATCATTAATGTTGACATAAGAAGCCATAAGCATTTCTTATAATCGTATTTTTCTAAATCACTATTAATAATCATGATAATACTATATAAAAGGAACATTCCCATAATTAAATAGTAGTTAAATGAATTAAAATCTTTAATAAGAAAATCACTTATAATAATAAATAAACATAATATATAACTTATTATTTTCATTAAAAATGGTACTTTTTCAAGTCTTAATAATTCATATAGTCCCAAAAGAGCAAGAATACTTCCTACTACAATATAAGGAACACCACCTAATATTAAAATTGGCAAAAATATTATTGTCATAATAATCGCACTAATAATTCTTGTTTTCATAAAAACACATCCTTTTTAGCATGCTGGTATTTCAGCAAGACTTAATAATAATTGAATTATAAATGGTGATAAGGCAAGAAGACCAAATCCCATTCCTCTTTTAAGCGTATTTTCATTTGCTTTTTTAAAAGAGCCACCTTCACCAGAAAAAACAACTTTGGCATATTCAAGTGTTGTAAATACTAAGAATAATATAGCACCTATAATAATTAATGGCATCTTAATAGATGTTTCAATCAAATCATTAAGGCCACGAATAGCTCCACAGCTATCACCTTTTTTGATATCTTCTACAACAGATACAACTGTTGCATGACCACCATCTTCACCTTCACCATCACCACCAATAACGGTACCAGATGATTGGCTTTTCAATTCTAAAACACCATACATTACAGCGTCATTATCCACAAAATAGTTTGTATTTATCCTACAATATTTACTAGCCTTACAAGCATAATAAGCTTTTGGTGGACAAGAACTATTAGCAGTTAATTTAATAAACTCCCCAATATCATTAGTCCTACCAGGCATTAAGTAAACACCCCCACTTAAAGATGCATTGATACCTCGATCATTACCAACCGTAATAATAAGACCGACATTGTTATAATCAATTTTATATTCACATCTTAAGGCTTTTACATTATAAGTTATCAATAGTAATAATACAATAAAAACTATTTTTTTCATATAACACCTATTAATACAATACCATATTTTCTAAAATAAAATAACTATTTTAGACAAAATAGTTATTTTTTGAACAAACTTTTAAAAATATCTAAATAATTATCAACAAATATAATCTTTAGTTTATCTTTATATTCACCATCAAAATCAAGGGTATCATTCTTATTATCATAAGGTAGATATAAAGTGTCAATATTGTTTGATAATGCAACTGTTATTTTTTCTTTAAGACCACCTACACGAATAATTTTACCAGATAAAGTTATTTCACCAGTCATTGATATATTCTTTGGTATTTTAACTTTCTTAATTAAACTTAATAATGATGTTACAATGTTTACTCCAGCTGATGGACCATCTTTCTTTTGGTTTAGATTAGGAAAATTTAGATAAAAATCATTTTCATTTAAAAGATTATAGTCAATTTTAAAATCTTTAGCATGACTTTTTAAATAAATAAAAGCTAAATCCATTGAATTTTTAATCATATCACCTAAAGAGGATGATGCTGTAATAACACCTGTACCTGGATACATTGCAGACTCAATCTTAACTAAAGCTCCTCCCATTGGATTATAAGAAAGTCCATTTACCATACCTATTGTATTATCATAATTTTCATCTTGTGGATATTTAATAGGACCTAAATATCTAGTTAAATCATTTACATCAATTATTTCATTATTGATTAACTTACAATAAATAAATTTTCGATATAACATTCTTATTAATCTTTCAAGTTCACGAACGCCACTTTCTCGAGTATAATTTTTAATAATTTTAACAATTGTTCCATGACGAAGATTAAATTCATCTTTTGGTACTTTATATTCTTCTGATAATTTCTTTAATAAATAATTCTCTGCAATATTAACTTTTTCTAAAAGAGTATAACTTGTAAGTTCAATTATTTCTAATCTATCTTTTAATTCATCTGGAATCTTATCAATATAGTTTGCTGTTAAAATAAACATAACATTTGATAAATCAAACTCTTCTTCGACAAAATGGTCTACAAATTTATCATTTTGTTCTTTATCGAGAATCTCTAACAAACTGGAGGCAGGATCACCCTTAATATCTTTGGTCATTTTATCAATTTCATCGATAATAAAAACAGGATTATTTACACCTACCCGTTTTAGTCCTGTTATTATTTTACCTGGTGCAGCACCTACATACGCTCTTCTATGACCAGTTATTTCTGCTTCATCATTTATTCCACCAACTGATATTTTTACACATTTTCTTTTAAGAGCTAAACTAATAGCTTTAGCAAGACTTGTTTTACCTACTCCTGGTGGTCCAACTAGACAAATAATAGGACTATTTTTACTTTTAGTATATTTTTTAGTAGCAATATACTCAATAACACGTTCTTTCGCATTATCAAGACCATAATGACTATCCTCTAAGATTTTTTTGATACTTTTAATATCAGTATTATCTTTAGTACTTTTGTTCCAAGGAAGAGCAAAAAGTGTATCAAGATAATTTCTTAAAATACCAACTTCTGGAGAATTTGCATTACAGAGTTTATATCTCTCTAAATCTTCACTTATTCTTTTTTTTACTTGAAGCGGGGCGTCAAGATGCTCAAGTTTTTCTTTTAACTTAGCAACATCAGGATTTTCTTCAATTCCCAATTCTTCATTAATAATACGTAGTTTTTCCCGCAAAATAAATTCTTTTTGGCTATTATCAAGATTTACTTCTACTCGATCATCTAGACTTGTTTCGTATTCAAGAAGTGATAACTCATAGTGTAAATCATCAACAAGCATTGCAACACGTGAAAGAGGTACTAGTTCATTAATATAACTTAATTGTCTATCAAAAGATATAGGCATAAAAGATACAATAGAGTCTGTTAAAATATCAATATTATTAATATCTTCAATTTGTGAAATAACACTATTTCCTAAAGATCTCTTGTTATCTAGATACTCAACAAATAAATTTTTTAAAACTCGCGCATTAGCAAGTTCCTCTGTCGGAGTTATTTTATCTACTTCAACATTCGTAATATTAACATCATATATGTCATTGTCATAATGATAATTATGAGCCTTAGCACGACTAATGCCTTTAAATGATACTTTCATAAGACCATTTGGCATATCAATTTTAAATTTAATTTGGGCAACAACACCAATTGTTGGGAATTTTTTTGTTTTTAAAATATCATCTTTTGTTGAAATGATAAAAATATAATTATTAAAATAATTTTCTGATAAAGATATAATCTTTTTATCTTCGCTTCGATCAAATTCAAGTTTTACTTCAGCATGAGGAAATAATACTACGTCACTTAATATCAAGACAGGTAAATTAGTTTTTAACATAATATCACTCCTCTCGTTACAAGAGGTTATTATAGGTATCACGTTATTAAAAAACAATTAATTTACATGATAATTTACAACGAAATTTTCGCACTTTTTTTTATTGATTTTTTTTGACAAAAAACACTTGATTTTACATATATGCTTTGCTATAATTAATTAGGCAATGGGGTCATAGCCAAGCGGTAAGGCGTGGGACTGCAACTCCCTGAGCGGCGGTTCAAATCCGTCTGGCCCCTCCATTTTATATTTTAATAAGTAGTGCTCAGGAATTGAGTTTATAATGCAGATGTAGTTTAGTGGCTCGAATATGGCCTTGCCAAGGCTAGGACGCGGGTTCGATTCCCGTCATCTGCTCCATTTTTGTAATAAGAAGGACTTGCATAAAGTTCTTTTTTTTTATAAATTGTCGAACCCCCGACCTATCATTGGCGGCCATTATTCCCTCTAACTAATTTATTATTTTTAAATTCAATTATGCTATCTTTTAAATAATTCATTCTAACACATACAATATATCTCTCCTTTGCATACTCTTTATTTCTTGCAATATTTCTTTTTTTAGGCCCAATCGTTAGGCACGATATATGCGGGGATGTCAAATCGTTATTTCTTTTAGATAAAATCATGTCATAAATATCATATTTATTGATCCACACATAATCATTTGGTGTTCCATGTATTAACATATCAATATCATATTCAGAATTTCTTCCTCGTACTATGAATCGATCTATCATACTAATCATAATTCGTGTCTTATTAATTGCTTCATTAAAGATATCTATCTCATTTTGATAAATAGCTTTATACTCATCTGCTGTAAGACAAGTCTCAAAATCAATTTTTCCATTTTCGTCTCTTCTATAACCATAATGGTAACTTGAATAATAATCAATCACTTTAAATGGAATTCCTAATTTTTCTAAATAACCTCTAAAGTCTTCAATAACCTCATGATGTATTGAATTATCATTCCCACTTTTAATACTTATACTTTTTATCTGATTTTTATATTTAATGAAGATATCAGCTTTTTGTAATACTTTATTTTTCCAAGATTTAATTTTCTCATCATTATCTATGTAGTCACCAAACAATTCTTTTAAAAACATCTTTGAATTATTATCAAAGTCCCTTAAGTATTTTTGGTTAAATAACTCGACAAAATCATATTCATTTTCAAAACCATTTCTTTTCATATATTTTCACCTCATTATTAATATATGAAGTAAAAAACAAAATTATCAAAAAAATCAAAAATTTATTATTTAAAGCAAAAAAGCGATGTAATTATTGATTTTAAAGTGATTTCAATAAAAAAAAAACGATGAATTAATTCATCGCTCTTTATTCATATTTTATAATGATGTAGATTTTCTATCATCTTCTCTATCTATAAACTCTAAATAGTTCGTTAAGGCTTCACACATCTTTTTATAACCTTCTTCACTCATATTACCAGTTACAAAATTATCATGTGAATAATGTCCTCGTCTTTCAGCTAGATGATTTTCGCCAAAGTCCCATATTTGATATACTTGTGCAAACTCTTGGAAAGTTCTTCCACGGCTCGCAGCAAGAAAACTATTAGCCGCTTCAATAAACGATCCACCGTTTTGTAAAATCCAATTCTCAATACCGACACCACCTAAACCACCTTGAGGAACTTCACCTCGATTTGGTTTATAAACACCTGCTGCTTTCAATACTTTTTTAGCAAGTAAAATATTAGCAACAACATATTTATATTTCTCTATATTATTTCTTTGGATAGTTAGTAGACGATCTTGTAAAGCCATATCTGTTGAATATGTTATCCTATCTGTTTTTTCTGTAAATGTAATATCTATATCTACAACAGTATTTTCATCAATTTGAACATCTTTTAATCGAAAGTCACCCGAACCAGTCATTTCATTAGTACCTGATTTACCAAGATTTTTTAATAATGCTTGTTTTAGTTTTCCGAGTTTTGATGGATCTACTATTATGGCCCTATCTAGTCTCATCATAAAATCGAAGTCACCATCACCTGGTTTATTAGTACCACGTCCTGTTGATCCAGTATCTATTAATTCAACATAACCAGGGGTTAAATCGCCATCAATTATCGTCTTTAAAGATAGTCCAACATCTTTTAGAGATTTTTGAATTATTTCATTAATTTTTGCTCTTTTCATATTTGTTTCATAATTACTTTGTTCTATTTGAGACGCTATTAATTCAGTTTCTGGTGTAGCAAGATTATTAGAGAAACGATATTCATTCTCATCAAAATATGATAGTCCACTCATTTTTGCTCTTAACATATCATAATCATTTGGTGTAAAAATAATTTTTCCTTCTTTATTTGCAACGGGAATATAGAAACCATTAATTGCTATTTCAAGGCCAACACGAGGATCATAACTTTCCATAACAATATAATCAATTTCACTTGATGCAAAACCTGTTCTTATTCCATAATGACCTTTACCTACAGCTCCCGTATAGAATATTTCTAATTTAGATAAATCTCTTGGAGCATCTATCTCACCATCAATTGTCCTAGTAGTTACAAATCGATTGTTATTTTTTAAAACAAACCAAATTGGACCATAATCTTTAGCTTCTGTACTATCAATCATTTCACTTGTTGTACCACTAGTTAAGATTTTTGATAAATCTGTATCAAGTGGTGTTGCATCACTACCAGCACTTGAACCTAAAAACTCTTTAGCAACACTACCATTTTGTAAAATATTTCTTAAATAAGTAATTTTACCTATACCTTTGATATAATCCCCTTGTTGTAAAACCATATCATGCATTGCTTCTTCTCTATTTCTTTTATCAGCAATTCCAACTTTTTGTTTAATATAACTTTTGGCTTGCTCAAGAGTATCAATACCACTAAAACCACAAAACATTTTAATAATTCGATCACCAATATTATAATCAAGTGATTCATTAGGAGAGATTAGTTTTGCAACATTTAAAATATCTTTTATAACATCTCCAGTTGTTTCATAAAAATTATCATTTCTTTTAGCAATTAAAGTATTATTATATAAAGTTATTAAATGCTTACTAAAAAGTAATAATTCACTTTTTTCCATATCACTTAAAGAATCATAATTAAGATTACCACTTTTTATCTTTTCAAATAAATTAGACCCAAATTCAATATTTTTTAAATATGCATTAACTGATCTATTATTAGAACCAAATGATGCTTTAATTAAATCAGAAAAGACAACTACTTTTCTTGATATTCGAGATGATTTCTTTAATACTGGTGATACCATTGAATAACCAAAATTAAAACCTTGAAAATCTGGATGTAAAATATCAAAACATGAATAAATTTTACCTACTGTTGGAATATTATTTCTAATAAATAAATCTTCAATTTTTGCTAAACTTTCAAGAGGATCATCTGAATTTAGTATTTGTGATGCAAGTTCTTTTCTAAATGCATATATTTCACTAGAATTAGATAATGATAATCTTGATAAAATAGTAGATATAAATTCAAGTTTATTAAAATCAATTTTGTTACCTGCATCAACAACAAATTCTCTAAAGGCATTTTGAAGTTCAATATCTTGTATCTTCATATATGCAATAATTATTTTAAAACGGTTTAAATTGGCAAGTTTCATATCTTCATTTTCAAATAAAACTCTCATCCAAGCTAAATTTGCTGGAAAACCAAAGATAATATTTGTCTTATCGAAATAATCAAACATTTTCTTATCTTCAAAATCTTGAATAGATAGTGAACGACTATAAAACTTATCACGAACTTCTTTAGGTGCTGTATCCGGTAAAAAATATGTTGGATAATTATCTTTTAAACTCTGAGGAACAATTTTAGGAAAATCAATATTCTCTCCTACAAATACTTTTACAAAATGTTCATCAAATTTCTTTTTATAAACAGATATATCATCATTACTATTAAAGACAAAATCAATTTGATACTTATTTCTAGTATTCCAATCATAAATAACATCTAAAATATCACTATATTCAACAATTAGATTCATTAATTCATCAAAACCAAATTGCTTTTCAAGATGTTCGTAGAAAACAACATATCCACCTCTTTTATTTTGATCATATATTTCTAATTCTCGACGTTTAAAACAAGAACCTAAATTTTTTCCTCTTAAGAATTCTTTATATTCAGGATGTTCCATAATAATTCTTGGGGTTATAGACTTTGTATAAAAGAGTTTTTGTAATTCTTCTGGTGCTTCTTCACTAATAAATAAATTAGCGTTTCTCAACCTAAATTCACCTTGTATACTTCGATAATCTGGAGCTTTATCCGTCATTGTAGCATCAGTTGGACCATATGTAATCATTCTTCGCATAGCTTCATAAAACTGATCCTTCGTATAAGGTAAATTAACATAATGACCATTCTCATCTATTCTTATATTTGTATAGAAACTTCTTTCCAATTGTCCATGAGAATAATGAAGGTACAAGCTATTCATTAATTTAAGAATTTCACAATTATTATTAGAGAAAAAATGTCCACATTCATTGTCGAAATCAACAACATTTTTTACTCCATATTCGTCTATAAAACGTAATACATCATGATTGGCTAAAGATGATATCGGAATATGAATATTATAAATATAATCTTCTGGTAATCCTTCTAATTCTTCAAACAATCTTTGAAATTCATGATTATAATTTATTTCTTCAAAATATTCTTTCATTGAAATATATTTAAAGATTTCTCGATATTCATTATTTGATAATGGATCAGGTACTGTAAAACTTCTATATCTTCTAACTGGATTCTTTAAAATACCATCCGCAAAATTTCTGACATATTCTAATCTTTTATCTTTTTCTAAATTCATTATTTCACTAATGAAAGTATATATTTCTCCTCTTTTTTCTATTAAAGGTATAAGGGAAGTATAAGAATCAACAAATTCTTTTAAAACGCTACTAGTTATATGGGCTGTATTTCGGTGATCTTTTGATAAACAAAAATTTAAATCTTTATCTTTAAATAAATTCCAATTATTAATTATTTCTTCTAAACTTACTTCTCCTTTATTAAATCGATATATGTAATATTTCTCATTATCTGTAGCATTTGAAGGGGTCTCCATATATCGATCTTTATATATTTCTTTCATTCGTGTGGAATAATATTCAGGAAGCATAACATCAATAATTAAATTATATAAAGTTTGATTAATATCTTGGGTATTAGGATTAATTGTTAATAAAACATCTCGGATTGATTTATCATCGACATAATTATCAGAATTAATTAATTCCCAATCAAGTTCCTTACATTTTTGAATGCCAAATCTTTCTACTATTTTTCGATCTTGCTCTTCAAGACATTCAATAGGAACTTTTTCATCTACATCTAATTCATAATCAATAAACTCTTTAAATGATAATGTATGTTCATAAACTTTTTTTCTAATCTCTTTGGGAACTTTTAACATTTTTCCAAAAATCTGCCATTTTTGAATTCTATAGTTCATCTATTATCACCTATAATATCATTTTATCATATATAAAAAAAATTAGTAAATATTATACTAATTTTCATTTTTTTATTACATTATTTAATTATAATCTTTTTCCGCCTGATCCATTAGAGTTATTCATCATATTATAATAATAATTTTGATTGTATGCCATTACTTCATCCATTGTAGCAACATCTTTTCCATCACATGTTTTATAACAAGTAACTTCTCCATTATTATTTGATAAAATTTCACTATCTGAAGTATTTTCATCATCCACTGATTTTGATTTTGCTTGTCCAACTGTTATTGTTATTATATCAGTAAAAGTCGTTGAGCCAAACGAATCTTTTGATTATCTACTCCTTCACAATTTAAAATTATTTTATTTATAAAGATGTTTTTGACATTTACTCTATATTATTTTCGATAATTATCGGAATCAATTCTTGTATCTATATTAAAGTTTTGTGCAATAAATGGCTGGGTCATAACATCACCATTTGAATCAACATATCCAATATAACCTCCACCATCTTTTATTCTTCGATCAAGGTACTCTCTTGTCAATAAATTAGCAATTAAACTATCACGATGATCATTGAATAAATTCATTTCTGTATAGATGGTATTAACCTTAACAGCTTCTTCCCCTTTTTCATAAAGACTTTCATAAATAACATATGAATAAATAGGAACTCGCCTTCCATTAGAATAAAAATATCTTACTCCTCCTAATGGTCTAATACAAAAACGACTTCCATTACTTCTAATATATGACTTTTTAGAAATTCCTTTAACCATATCTAGTTCATATTGACTCTTAGGAATATCTCTTATCATTGATACAACCCGTCCATATCGGTCTTTTACATCACCAATATAATCTGATTGTTGAATATTAGCTTCCGAGAATAGAATGTTATCAACAGCTTCTTTTTCTCTTTGATCATAACTTCGGTTCCAAACAATATCATCTAATAATTGAGCAATATTATATTTTCCATAAAGGATAGATATTGGGCCTTTTTGACCATTAATAATTGGTTGATAAAAATAACTATAATATGTAATACCATTTCTTTCAAAAGTTCCTATAGAGAAAACAATAAATTGCGAACCATCTTTTCTCCGTCCATGATAAATACTTGTTTTAAATTTCTTTTCAACACTAATTCTATCTCTTATATCTTGTATCATATCAGGAGAAAGTTGTGATAGAGTTTTTCGATAATTTTGTGTTCTTTCAAAACCAAATGGAATATGTGAACTTGCAAATACTTCAGGACTTTGTGTAAGCCACTTGAAACTAATACCTTTTCCTGTTGTTAAGAAATCTCTGGTATCAAAAGTTAAATCAACTCCATACTTTTTACCATCGATAGTAACAATATTCCATGCATGGCCATTTCCTTCAACATACTCACATGGGACCCCGTTTCGATCTAAAATCTCCTTTAAAATCATAGCAAATCCCGCACAAACACATTGATTAGTCATCAAACCTCTTAATGAACTAACATCACGTCGCCTTTTTTGCTCAAATTTTGGATCATATATAATCTCTTTTTGAATATGTTCATATACATATATTAATTTTTGTAAAGGACTCCAATTTGGCTTAATACCTTTTTCAATCAATTCTATTTTTTCAAGAATTCTTCTTAATTCTTCTTTTTGATAAATTACAGCTGAAGTATAATACGTTCCTTTTAAACCGGTAATAAAAACAATTTCACCTAGATTATCAACACGTAAATCATCATATCCACCCATAATATGGAAATCGACATTACTTTCGAATCTAGATATATTAGTAGTATTTAATTGTTTAGTATTATCAAGTCTTACAACAATCCTTCTAGGAGCTTTTTCTCTGGCAATTTTATTAATATAATCAATATTTATTCTTAAACTTCCTGTATATGGTAAGGCTGTACTATATCCTAATGTTCGATAGACTTCATTTCTATTATTCGCCATAATCATCACCTACAATAGGAGATATAGATTGATTATAAAAAGATATACCTTTATTTATTAATTCTTTTACCAAAAGCTTATTATCTTCGTATTGATTCTCATCAATTGATACTTTTTCTAAACTATTTAACTCATTTAAAAATGTTAAATCTTTAATTGATGTATTATCAATATATAATTCATGAATATTACTAATATTTATTTTAGTATTATCTAATATTCTTGAATTTGTTATTTCAAGATATCGAAGATTCTTTAATAAATTTAATTTATTAATTTCAACTTCACCATTAATAATAGATAATATTTCTAAACTATCTATAATATATACAAAAGAATAATCATTTATTTGACAACTAATTAATGATAATTCTTTTAAGTTTAAAGATGCAATTAACTTTTCTTCTTCAAAAGCACAATTATCAAATGTTATACTAGTTAAATGTTCAAATTTTATTAATACTTTTAAAATATCATTATTAATAAAACCATTTCTAAAAGTAATTGCTTTTAAATTGTGAAAATAAGTAATATCACTAAGATAAGAATTATCTATTTCATTATTAAAATTAATCAATACTTCATCAATAGTATCTAATTCTTGAATGATAAACTCATTTTTTTCTTTATTAAGTTTAAACATTACGTAATCTATAAGATTTTCACTATTAAGTTTTATTGTATCTTCCATATCATAATACTCCTATCATAATTATAACAAATATCAACAAAAAAACAATTTTATATACAAAAAAATAGATTTACTATAAATCTATTTTTACATCCTCTTTTCTTTTGTCATCAGCAACAAAGAAAGGCATTTTTTTAAGTCCTTTCATACTAGATACAATCTTTGTAGGAAATGTTACTATTTCTTGATTAAAGATTGATACATTAGAATTATAAGCACGTCTTGCAGCTTGTAAGTGTTCTTCAACATCAACAATTGATTCTTGTAATGTTTTATAATTTTCACTTGATAATAATTCTGGATAATTTTCTGCAATAACATTTAATTTTCTAAACTCATCATCCATTCTTTTATTAACTTCACTTTTTTCATCTATAGACATTTTTTCACGTAGTTTTATAACGTTAAAAAGGGTTTCTTTTTCATGTTCTGCATAGGCTCTAACTGTATCCACCATTTTAGTTAATACAGCATATCTTTTTTCTAGAGCAACATCAATTCCTGAATCAGCTTCTTGAATCTTAACTTGTAATCTATTTAATTTATTAGATGTTACAATATACCATACTAACAAAATTAATATAATTACAATTAAAATAATGGGAATAATATATTCCATACTACACCTCCTTTCTGAATAAATCATTGTCTAAATCTAATTCATCTATAAAATTTGTAATTACTTCAATATCTTTATTTATATATTCTTCTATTTCATGTTCTTTTTTGAATATTTTAGGTTCAAAAGAATCACTATGATTATTTATTCCAATATGAAGTTCATTATTAATAAAACACAATAATAAATCACCTTTTATTATATCTCTTATTTTTAAGATACGTTGTTGCATCTGTGGTGTCAAAATATAAAATGCATCATGTTCATTCTCCGTATATATTTTAAAAACTCGATTAAATCTTTCATCTTCCATTTTTACTTCTTTATAACCATATTTAGATCGATCATTGCTTACTATCGCATGATTAAAATTTCTCTCACGAACTTGAACATTATATTTAAATTTTTTATTAAAATCAAATACTAACCATTTACCATAAAAATAATCTCTTATATTTTCACTTACATTACCTTCACTATCAACAACAGTTTCTACTTTTCGAATTCGAACATCAGCTTGCATAAAATCTGTTTTTTTATATTTGCCTGAGATTAAATCATTTGATAAATAAATATCTCCCATATCTAACATATGTGTTGCCCAAATAACACTTGATGGCATACCTTTACCATTATAATAAAGATTTGTAAACTTTTTCTTCAAGGCATTAAATACATATACTTTTTTAAAACTACTAACATATGTTGGATATTCATTACGCATTGATAATAAAAGAATTGAAATAATTATTATAAATAAAGCACAAATAATTAATAAACTCTTCATATTATAATCAGTAAAAATAATTACTAATATTGTTGATATAAGTAATATAACTGATATAATTATTAAAATATATTTTATCGAAATATTTTTACGAAGTTTCTCAATTTTATTTTTATCCATAAAAACTCCATTTCAAGAAAATTATAACACAATTATTTATAAATAATATGTTTTATAAAATAATAATAATTTCGATATGTAAATAAAAAGGCTATACAAATAGCCTTTATTTTTTTACTAAACTCTTAACAATTAAAGGAACATATATTTCATCTTCTGTATAACCTGCATGTTGTGATATTAAAATTTCATCTCCAGGAGATACAATTGAATAATTAGATTTAGCTATCGCAATATAATCACCAATAGCCTCTCTAAATAATTTAATTTCAATACCATCACCAAAAAGTTTACTATCAATAATATCTTGTTTATTATATAAATCATAATAATTACCAAAATTCTTTATAAAGAGTTCTATAAACTTTTGATGACATCCATCTTTAATTTTAAAAGATAAAGCTCGGGCTTCAAGGGCAGTACTTCTTTCTAATAATTCCATAATTTCAGGATAATCCGTTAAATAGAAATGATTAACTTTTATATGACCATGATCAGCAATAACAATTAAAATACTATCTTCTAATTTTTCACATAATTCTTCAATCTTTTTATTTCTTTCTTTAATTAAATTTTGGACATAATTATGATCAGGTCCTAGAATATGCATTGATTTATCAGGTTCATCATCATAACCATATAAATATTTCTTACCTGGCATTCTACTTTCTTCAAGAATAATTCTTAACATATCATCTAAATCTTTATATGGATTAGTTCCAAAAGGGAATAATTCTTTAGCATAAGAGTCACCCTTTTCATTAATTTCATCAGCGGTTGTTTTAGATACTAAAATATCATTTTTTATTCTTATAAAATCTTCATTAATTACTCTACTTTCTTTTTCACAATCTTTAAAAAGAGTAATTACTTTATCGATACTAGGAATATAAGTATTCCATCCAAGCCATCCATGTTCACAAGGATTTAATCCTGTTCTTACACTGGTTGTTGCAGCTGTTGTAGTTGCTGGGAAAACACTTGTTATTTCTTTTAATCTATTTTTTATAAAGAATGAATTATCTTCTAAAGTTCTATTTAATATTTTTGATCCCATACCATCAAATAAAATAACAATAACATTTTTAGTTTTATCACGATCTAATATTTCATCTATATATGGCAAGGTATTATGATGATATTCTAAACCAAAATATTTTCTTATAGAACAAGCAAGGTTTGTTAAACATTCATTATAATTATTTTTTATAACCATAAAACCTCCTTATATTTTTATTTTTCTTTAATAACTTTTATTTCAATATTTTGAAGTATTTCTTTAATCTTATCAACATTATCACTATTGATTAATATACATACTCCTTTTTTACTATCATGTAAATAATGGTATGTAGTATCTTTATATATAAAACCACTATCTTTTTTCTCAATCATTTCATTAGTTTCACTAGCAATAATAGTATTACAATCATCTTGATATAAGAATTTGTAATCTAAAAATTCTTTATTATCTTTGTATATTAAGAATTTACCATCAATAATAAATTTATAAACATCATCATTAGTTAGAGTAAAAACTAGTTTTTCATTTTCATTAATTTTAAACTTAACAACTTCTTTTGATGAACTTTTACAACCTACTAATAAAATAATAACTAATAACAATAATACTTTTTTCATTAATGCTCCTTATATTCATATCTAATATTAACCCTATTTTCATACACTCGAATATTTACTTGAAAATTTTCATCCATTTTAAAACTACCATAATAATATTTTTCAGTATAATTTGACTTCTCTGAAATACTATAATCAGTATTAGGGTTTTCAATTAAATCAATAATTTTGTTTTTATATTGTAAACTATTTGTATCAAATAATCTATCTAATAATTCTAAATCTTTTGCGATATCATCATGGAAATTTTCAATATCATAAGTTAATTGAAAATAAAGATTCATGAACTTAATATGATCATATTTTGAATATGAAATATCAAGAGTCGATTTATCATATGATGAAATAGTTGCCTCTACATTATCAATATTAAAGATATTATGAATACCACCATTTTCAAAGTCTTGTAAGGTATTTTCACTCATTCTATTTAATATTTCCACAGGAATATCTTTATTAAATATCTTTTTTAAAACTAACTTATCAAAGGCAAAAGTCTTATCAACTATTCCTCTAGCATAATAATTTATATAATTAGTTGTTGCATACTTATTAAATGTAATATCTATAGTAAGATTATCTTTAGGAAAAAAACGAATTGAAACAGCATAAGAAGAAAAATTAAATTCAATTGTTGATGAAGTTTCAGTTGCTAAACTATTATTAACAACATATTCGATACCTTTACTTATTAATTCATAATCAAAGTCAACAAATATTTTAACTGTTTGTAAATAGATATCAAGATTTTTATTCCAATCATCAGTATCTATGCGATCACGTAGTTCAATAGAGCGATGATTTTGGTATTGATTAATTGATAACCTAGTTGTATCTCCATAATAATAAGTATTACGTTTTTTTTCAAAACCAATTTCTTTTAATCTTGTTTCATAAACGGAAATAGATTCATCACTTTTTACCCATTCATATGCAATGAATAATATAAAAAGAGTTACAATAATAGTAAATATAATAGCAATTATGGTAAATAATCTATTAGAACTCTTTTTCTTTTTCATATAACAAACTCTCCTTTAATTCAAGCAAACTATCTGGAGTCATTCCAAGATAATTAATGAAATAATCATTTACATCTTGAAAACGATTATAAAATAGTTTAATAGTATCTTCCATATACCATGATTTAGAGGCACCTACCCAACTTTTAGCCTCTGGATGATTTAAATGATATAAATTAATATCATCTTTTAAATAGTTATATGATAAATTATAATCAGCAATTATATCTTTATTATTAACACCACATAAAAGCATTAATAACATTATTACGATACCAGTTCGATCTTTACCCATTGAACAAGAAACAATTACTAAATCTTTATGAGTTCTAATTAATTCAAAGACTTCTTTCAATCCTTTGTTTTCTAAAATATTAATATAACTATTGGGAATGTCTTTTTCTTCCTTAGGTAGAGAATCTGGTAAATAAATATTATGAAATTCTACTTTGTCTTTTAAATAATTAGGTTTTAATTCATTATCTTCTATACTTCTTAAATCAATAACTAAAGATAAATGATTATTTTTTAATAACATTAATTCGTCTTCTTCTAGATTTTTTACATAATTACTACGATATAATCTATTAAATTTAGTAACACGACCTTCTTTAGTTTCATAACCACCAATATCCCTCATATTAGAAATATATTTTAAATTTAAATGACGAATATTCATATTATCACCTATCATAAATATATCATTTTAAATAAAAAAAGTCATTATTTAAATGACTTTCTTCTAAAAGTTAAAATCTAAATTTGGTATTACAAAAAGAATCAATAAAGCAATGATTATTGCTAGTAAGATAACCGCCCCAACAATATTATCAATCTCTTGCTTTTTTCTTTTGGCATTTGATAAATCAATTTGTTGTTGATTATATTTAGGTCCTTGATTATAAAAATTATCATCATATTGATTATAAAATCCATTATTTTCCCTATTTTGACTATTAGTTTGATAATCGCTAGTTCCAACACTTCCATAAAAATCATTATTCATAATTTCACCTCTATTATCCTTCCATAACCATCTCTGGATTATCTAATCTTTTCCTTCTTTTTTCATTTCTTTTATTTTTCTTAGTCTTTTCATATAACTTAACTATATCAATTGAAATTATTAAGCCAACTGGAAGAATGACTATAAAAATCCAACCAACATATGACGATAATAATTCTTGAATTATACCAATCTTTGGTATTCTCATTATTACTTTACCATATACCTGTTCTTCACTAACAGTTAAAGGATCTTGACTAACATTATAGTCACCTTTCATAACAAAACTATATTTACCATTCAATTCATTTTTTTCTAATATACGATGCGTTATCATTATTCCATAATACTCAGGATTCTCTGAAAAATAAGTTACAACATCGCCAACTTTTAAATCTTTAGCATCAAGTCTTTTTATAATAATAGCATCATTAACTTTAATCGCAGGAGTCATACTTTGCGATACAATTATATATGCATTATAAAGAGGTGGTTTCCAATTACCTTCATGAGCATTCTTTTGTGAATCAAAAACATAAGCGACTAATAGTCCACCTACTAATAGTAATAAAATAATAATTGAATATAATAAAATACTAGCCATATAATTGAGTAACCATTTTACATCGGGCCATATTTTCTTTACAACTTGTACCATTATATCACTCTACTCCTATTATAAGGATAACATATAGTCTTTCTTTATACAATTAATTGAAAAGAAAAAAAGATTGATAATTGTCAACCTTTTTTTATTAATTTCATATATTTATCAACCTTATAAGCCCATGCTGAATCTTTACCATAAGACTTATACATTTTATATGGACTATCCATATCTTTATTAATAAACTTATCTCTTATATAAACAACTAAATCATCAAAAGAATCCTCAAGTTTATTATATTTTGTATATTTACCACCCATACAATTAGGTGAACCAGTTGTACCACCCGCATTTTTACATAATCTTACAATTGGTTGGCATTCATCTTTACAACCAGAATTAATGTAAATAATACTTGCAATTAAATATGGATCAACATTTCGATTAATAGCACTACTAGCTACTCTTTCACCATATCCTTCTAAAGTAGAATCTTTATAATACTTTTCTATTTTTTTACCAATGGCTTCTTTAGTCTCACCATTCCATTCATTAATAACAGCAGGTTTAGGTTCAGAAGGATTAACAACTTCTTCCTCTTTTGGTTTTTCATGAAAATAAACCATAAGATCATTTTCTTGAATAAATTTATTAGAAAAATTTACTCCTAAAAGAAGAACATAATTAAATAGACCAACTATTGTAAAAATAAAAATTCTTCTTATCATAATCCTACCTACCTTTCTAAAGACTAATCTTCTTTTGTTTCAGCTTCTAAAATATGTCCTGCGTCAACAATTGCTTTAACACGGCGATTAATAACAATTGTTGTATAAATATCTAATAAGGCATCAACAAGTAATACACCACCAATAATACTTATTAATAAATCTGATATTTTACTTGCATTAATCATTACAAAGATAGCAAATCCAATAAAGATAAATGCTGTAATTAAATTAACATACCAAAATTTATAATTATTCTTTTTAAGAACAAAACTGTTTCTAATTTGATAAACACCATCAACAAAAATAATAATAGATCCACAAAAAGGAATTAATTCATGTAATAAAGATGGATGAAGTACTAAAAATAATCCAAATGAGATACACATAACTCCTGTAAAGAAATTAAATCTATTTAAAATATATTCATCTTTTTTAACAAATAAATTAATTAAGTATACAACACCATATAGCATTATCAAAAAGCCAATTACATAATTTATAGCATTACTTATAAAACTAGGATTAAGAACCATTAATAATCCTAATATGATGTAAACAATTGATATAGCAAATGAATAATTACGTAGTTTTTTTAAATTTTCCATAATACCCTCCTATGGTAATAAAGTATCTTTATTATAATTCATAACTTTAGCAACAATGTTTGTTGGAAACATATCAATCTTTCTATTATAAGATGATACATTATCATTATAAAAGTTTTTAACAAAATCAATTTTGCTATTTGTACTATAAAGTTTTGTAAGAATGTTAGTATTACCATCTTTACCAATAATTTCAATAAATTCGTTAACTTTTTTTTCAAAAGATTGATATAAAGGAACAAATTCTTCTTTACTTGTAACTTTTTGAAGATTATCTATTAAATCAAGAACTTCTTGTCTATTAAAAGTTACATCTTTATTAATATCCATTAATTCTTTAAAGATAGCAAAACGATCTTTTAAATTAGTACACATTGTTTCCCATTCTTCACTAATTTTGCTTCTAACATTGATAAAATCATTATAAACATATCCTATATATGCAACCAACCCGACTATTAGAATAAGAAATACCACAAACATAATATCACCAATGAAATTATATAATTATTATACATTTTTGTAAATCATATTTCACAATTTTATTAAGAATAATTCAATATTATGTTATAATGTTTTTAGAATAGGAAGGTATGTTATGTTATTAGCTGATTTAGAATCAATTTTTACTATATGTATGCTTATCTCATCTGCAATTATTTTACTTCTATGGTATCTTAAAGGATATGATGGAGAATTTAATACTAAAGGTAAATTATATAAGTTACCAAGAGAGTTATCAACTCTAGATGCAGGATATCTATTAAGAGGCGAAGCTAAAGAAAAAGATGTTAATTCTTTACTACTCTATCTTGCAAGTAATGGCTATTTAAGAGTTGAAGAAATAAAAAATTCATTTCAATTAGTTAAATTAAAAGAATATAAAAAGAAAGATGAAATTAAAATTTTCTTTGATGAATTATTTAAAGATCGAGATACGGTTATAGAAGATGAATTAATTGATAGTTTCTATAAAGTAACAGATGAAATAAGACATTACAAAAATGATAAGGAACATGTCAATAATCTATATTTTTATAATAATACTTTTTATATTATGATTGCAGACTTAATTGTTATTATTAATTTATTTCTTACAATAACAATAGTTTATTTAGAAACCTTAGGAAACAATGTTAATTATGGATTAATTTGCATATTTATGATACTTTATGTAGCATCATATTTACCATTTGAAGCTATGAAAAGTAATATAACAAAATATGTTTATAGACTATTAACACTATTCTGTTTATTCTTTATTATAATTGTTGGATTTAACTTAACAAATACTGCATATGTTGTAAATTTATTAATTAATATCATCATGTTAATGTTTATGAATACACTTATTCTTATTATGCCAAAAAGAAATAAAGAAGGACATAAATATTTTGGACAAATTAAAAGATTTAAAAATACTATAAATGATATAGATGAAAACAAATTAAAAGAATTGTTAAAAGAAGATAAAAATTATGTATTTGACATCTTCCCTTATGCATATACATTAGGAGTTGCTAATAAACTATTAGATGTATATACAAGTGTTGATAAAAGAGCACCAAAATATGTTAAAATGTTAAACGATAAAGATGCTCGTAAAAACTTTAATTTCTTAAGAAAAGTTACAAATAACTTAGATCGAAGAAAAGGTGATGAATATTATTAAAAGAGTTATCATTGATAACTCTTTTATTTTTTTATATAAAATATAATATTGTAAGAACTAATCCGCCTAAAGCAAGTAAGATATAAAGAATAATATTTGTAATAAATGAATATATCTTTTTCTTATCACCTAATACTTCCCATTCATATATTTCAATAAATGGTGTTGGACAACGTCTATACCAACCTCTTATTGTTACTAATTGATCAATATATTTTTGTGATTTAAAAATTGCAAAGATTTTATTTAAGATTCTTAATGGTTGATTATAATCTAGGAAAATAATACCAGTATCATCTTGAACAATATAATCTTCACTAAAGATACATCCAGGATCTCCTCTACCAATTATTTTACCAGTAACACTACATGGTACTGATGTAATACCTGATACATTAACAAGACCTAATAAATCTCTTACTTTTGTTGGCTGATATTCACCTTTTCTATGAGCTCTTCTATATTTAATAAAGCCAAATAGTGAAATTAATACTAAACCTATACCAAGAGATAATTTCCATGCACTTGTATCTTCCATTAAAGCCATCATCAAAATAGTAGCAAAAAGTGTTAAAATAACTGCTATTGTTGGCATAATAGCAATTAATACTTCCAATAAGAAGTTACCAACATAAGATTCTGTCTTTTGTAAATCAAATACCACATATGGAGTTTGATTATAATCAGGAGCATATTTACTAATAGCTTCTAATCTTTTAGAAATAAGTGGGTGTGTAGAATTTAGTTCATAATATTTAGCCCATGGATTCCACATTTCCCATTTCATTGCATTCTTAACATTATCTGTATCTGATAAATTATTATTTGAAGCAATAACTAGAGTTTTAGCTGTCTTAGAATCAAATAAACCTAAGGCACCAACATCTTTTACAGAATGATTATTTTTGCTAGATGTTGCAATTGAAAGTCCAAAGCCTATTTTAATAAGAGCTCGTTGTAAACCATTTGGATTACCAGTCTCTTTTACTGAGAATTCATCAGCATAATACTCTCTTGTTCTAGATAACCATAAAATAATATATTGAGATACAATATATAATACATAAGCAATAATACCAACAGCAGCAGCATTATTCTTACTATCACTACTATCTCCTTCTGTACATACTTTATATATATAATAAAGTACAAGTGGTACAAGCTGAGCAAAAGTCATAACAAGCATATCATAATGAACAACATGGCCTAGTTCATGTCCTATAACTGTTAAAACTTCATCCTCTGTTAATAATTCAAAATCCCCTCTTGTCAAAACAAGTCTTGCATCATTTTTCGTTCTTCCATACGTAAATGCATTAGGAGCACCATCATTAATATAACCAATTTTTGGTCTTTTCATATTATATTTCTTACAAATATTATCTATAAAGTTATTAACGTAATCTGGCATCGTTGCATGAAAATCAACTTTATAAAACCATTTCATAGTTAAATCTGTTAACCATGGTGAAATAAGAAATTGAATTACCAAAGTAATTATACTAATTAGAAGTGCAGTTGTTATAGGTAAGTCCGCTAAAGCAAAAGCCAAAATAATAACAGCAGCTAACATACCATATAATCCTATAATTGTAAGTATAGAAATACCATATAAATTTCTCTTCATAAATCCTCCAAAAAAATTATATCATAAAACGATATTAAATTAACAAAAAAAACATCCAAAGGATGTTTTATTCATAAATGGCGTCCCAGTAGGGATTCGAACCCCAGACCCACGCCTTAGAAGGGCGTTGCTCTATCCAGCTGAGCTACTAGGACGTAAACTCAAATAACAATATAGATTGTATAATAAAATGCATTAAAAATCAAGTGTAAATAATGAAAAAAGTGCTATAATACATATGAGGTGACTTATGGAAGAAAAAATAAACGTCGTTCTTGATAAACTTAGACCCTTTTTAATAAATGATGGTGGGGATATCGAACTTGTTAAATATGAAGATGGTGTTGCCTATATAAAGTTTATGGGAGCATGTGCAGATTGTGGTCTACAAAATGTAACATTAAATGATGGTATAAAAGAAATATTAGTTAATGAAATTTCTGAAATAATAGATGTAAAACTAGTTTAATTACATCTTTTTATTTTATCTATATTGTGTTAATATTATTATGGTGATAGTATGAATAACAATGTAAATATCGTTGTAAACAAAAACGTCAATAATAGAACAAAGGAAATTGCCTTTTTTGTCATAACAATTTTTGCTTTTATGTTATTTGAAATAATTTGGTATGCTCTAGGTATAAAATATGATAATTTATCACCTAGATCCAAAGTATTATGTATGTATGCTAAATATATTGTATTTATCCTTATATATATAATTCGATATCGAAAATACCTAATAGAAAAATGGAAAGACTTTAAAAGTAATTTTATTAAATATGCCAAAATATCTCTTAAATGGTGGGGAATTGGCTTTCTTGCAATGACAATTATTAATACCATTTTAGGAGTCTTTATTGAAACTGTTGGTGAAAATGAAGAAGCAGTACAATCCTTTTTAAAAAGCGAACCAATACTAATGCTTTTTGCAACTTCCCTATTCGCGCCTATTATTGAAGAGTTAATGTTCCGTAAATCATTACAAGATTGTTTTAAAAATAAATTATTATTTATTATTGCAAGTGGATTCTTATTTGGTCTTATGCATGTAATAGGTTCAACTAATAATCTTGAATATTTATTTTTATTATCATATGGGGCATTTGGAGCAGCTTTCGCTAAGTGTTTAGTAGATACAGATAATATTTATACAACAATTCTAGCTCATATGTTTCATAATACGGTACTATCGCTTATTGCAATAATCCCAGTGGTGATGAAATGATAAGTAGACGCGAAATAAATCGTGATATTACAAATGAAATTGAAAAAGATAAAAGAATTAACTTTTCTAAAAAATTATCTAAAGTTCTAATAATTATTATATTTATAATTAGCCTCTTCTTTTTATACATGCGTTTTGTTGGAACAAGTTTCATTGTTACACGAGAAAAATATTTATATGATAATATTCCTAATAGTTTTCATGGATTAAAGATAGTTCAAATATCTGACTTATTATATGGATCAACAATTAGAGATTCTGAACTAAATAAATTAAGTATAGAAATAAAAAAAATAAAACCTGATATCATTGTTTTTACAGGAGACTTAGTTCACACTAGTTATAATTTAATTAAAAGTGAGAACATAATTAAATTCTTTAAAGAATTAGAAGCTCCTTATGGAAAATATGCTGTTTATGGGGAACTTGATAAAAATGATTTTGTAAAAGTCATGAATGAAGCAGGTTTTACTATTCTTAATAATGATACAAGAGAATTATTTAATAAAGATATAAATGGTATTACTATTAAAGGATTAAATATTAATAATCCTACTAATGTTAATAATACTACTGGCTATAATATTTGTTTAATTCATAATTATGATTTCTTTGAAAAATTTAATACTAACTGTGATATTACACTAGCAGGTCATACCCTATATGGAGAAGTTAAATTACCAAAAATACCAGGTATTTTTAATGAAAGTAAATATTCAAAAGATTATTATAAAGAAGGAAATAATGATGTTTATATCTCTAACGGATTAGGATCAAAACATTATTTAAGATTATTTAATCATCCTTCATTAAATGTTTATCGTATATATAAAAAATGAATCAATAATTGATTCATTTTTTTATTCAATACTAGTTATTTCACGAACTTCTTTTTCGTTATAAGAAATTTTTAATTCATCTCCTACTTTAACAAAAGGAAGTTTATTACTATTAACTTTAATTGATACACGATATTTATAATTATCATTATCAACAATATAATAATATGTATTACCATCAATAATTACATTTGTTATTTCACGAACCGTTATGATTATCTTTTGTCCCTTAACAACAATACCATTATTATTTATATAGTTATAAGCAGCATTTTGAATACCAAGTGATGCATCAGTAACAACAACTTTTTGATAATCACGAACATCAACAAATGCATACATTTTAACAAGACCAGCATCATCTTTTAGACTAATTACATATGTAGGTCTTCCAGATAGATTAATTAATAATGGGAATGATGCTGTATAGTTCATTTGTTGAACTTGACCTTTAGCAGAATTCATCGCACTATATTCTTCAGCACCAGGACAATCATAAAACTTGGTTTCTTTAGTACGTAAATTTGTAAGAATAAAACCTAAATTACTTTCATCACTTACAATACTTGTAATGCCAGTATACATATAAATATCATCATTCATAGCCATATAGTTGTAACCATCAGTTGTCATTTTCATACCCTTTTGTCCAAATAGAGTATTAAAGAATCCATTAGCATAACTACCCCAGTCATCAACTTGATCAATGATTAAATCAGGTTCATATACATGATCAACCCATGTAGGAACATCTTTAACCGCATATTTTGTAGTCTTTCCTGTAATAGCATCTAAAATAATAATATGACTGACATCTGGTCTTTGTTCAATTCCCTTATATTTAATAACTTGCATAATCCAATAAGGATTACCATCATTATCAATTTCAAAGTTAATTTCCCCAAAATTATCAAAAGGATATTTAAATCTTAAATAACGTTGTACATTATCAAAGAAAATAGCATTTTCACTATATTTCATTCCCTTTTCTAATTTAATTAATTTAGCTTCACCCGTTACTGAATTAACCGTTACATAACCTCTAATACCTTCTTTTCTATTAGTAAAATATTTAATAAGATCAGAATAATCAAGAGGTGTTACACGTATGATTTCATCATTATAATTAATTTGGGTATATTTGTTGCTAACATCAAATTGACTAACAAGTTCACCCATTTCACCCATTACACGATCCCCTAGTTTCATACTAGAATTGCGATCTACAACAGCAAGAGTATTAAAATCAACCTCATCAATATCTTCATTAAAGTTACCATTAGTAACTGTAATACGATTATAATAAGTTTTAGACATAAATAAAGGTTTATTAATAATTTTAACAATCGCTGTTACAGCAATAATAATAATTGGTAAAATTACTGGTAAATAATTCTTTTTTTCACGGAAATCAAAACTTTTAGATTTCTTTGAATCATTCTTAAGCATTAAACCAATAATACCAGTTCCAAAATTAAGTAATCCAAATAATAATGATAGAAAAATACAATAAATCCAGAAAGCATTAGAATGGATATTAATTGGTGGAAGAAATAGATAAAACAAAATCAATCCAACAATTAAAGTCACACTAATACTAATAATTAATCTTTTTGCTTTTGACATAATATAACTCCTTAAATATATAATATCATATTTTAAAATAAAAAGATTGACTTTTTTTGATGTGAACCCCAATTGGTAGACATTATAAAAAAAGACTTATATTAAAAAGAGAAAAGTTATTTTTCTCTTTTTGTGTAAGTTTTTCTCTTTTTAGTTACTTTTGACTTTAGTCTAG
>Ga0247611_10000842_pt1 | contig 59067 bp, 54 predicted proteins | sample 177DNAGHGhighgp2_FD_192422 | JGI IMG/M metagenome (GOLD analysis project Ga0247611, IMG submission 192422) | Sheep rumen microbial communities from Palmerston North, Manawatu-Wanganui, New Zealand - 1770 DNA GHGhigh gp2 | ecosystem: Host-associated > Mammals > Digestive system > Stomach > Rumen... | reverse complement strand
AAAAAAGCAGTAACTTTGCAGCCAAAAGTTGCAAAGGTTCATGAAAATGGAGCAGTTACAGATTATACATAGCGAGTATTTTGCTGACTACCAAGCACAGCAACCGATTACGATTGAGAAGCGCGTCAAGAAACTTGCTTCTAAGCCGCTCACGCCACAGAACTTCAAGTTCTACTTGCTCAGTTCGTCCTGTAACTCCAGCCTTATTGAGGGCTCGTCGATGACCGAAGATGATTACATGAAACTCAAAGAGGCGAAAATCATCAGCCGCGACGTGCAAGAGATAGATGACATGATTGCTGCTTATGAGTTTGCCGCAAAAAATGCTATCAATATTGGCTCATTCCTCGAAGCGCACAAGATTCTTTCCAACAGTTCCGGTATTGCAGACAAATACAAAGGCGCTTTCCGTGACATGCCTGTTGGTGTGTTTGGCGGCGGGGTAAAAGTCTATACTGGCGCAGAGCCGAGTATCGTAGCGGGCGAAATGGCCAAACTCATGCATGATATTGACATTCTCGTAAAGACAGACTTGTCCTACGATGAGATTTTCTATTATGCGAGTATGATTCATCTCGTTTGCGTAAGCATCCATCCGTTTGCGGACGGTAACGGACGTACTTCTCGTTTGTTGGAGAAATGGTTCTTAGCGCAGAAACTCAATCATGTGGCTTGGGCTATCCAGTCTGAGAAATTGTACTATAGCAGAAGAAAATCGTACTATGAGAATCTTCATTTCAAAGGAGATAACTACGCAACTATCGACTATGCAAGAAGTGTTCCCTTCCTCTGCATGTTACCGATGGCATTAAACATGAGGTAATCGTGCCCTCGTGGCAATATCATAGGGTCCCCGATGTAACTTGTAAAGTTGCAGTGGGGAGAGCGTAGAACAAGACATAGTGCCATTGAACGGCACAGCCGTGAGTCGCACGTAGTCTTAGTTTAAGCGAGCGTCCCCTCTCCGAGACGTTAAACCGGAGCAATGTATCGGCCATATATGACCGATTAAAACAAAACTAAACAAAAATATTATTACCGCCTATGGCATAAAACAACAGACAAACAACATACATAAATAAGCGTTTGCTTTATTGACGGAAGCTATTCATTTCTCGACAATTTGAACCATCTTTCCTGATATATCGCGAAACGCTCACGTTTTCAGCGTGGGCTTTTCGGCGTATATCGGAGATGGTGGGAGTCGAGACCCGAGTAGCCCGATATATAAAGGAAGGCCGCGCTTTTTGAATGCAAAGGAAAAACGGTATTACATTTTTAACAAACATGGATTGGCAAAATTATATAGCAATTGGTATCTCATTATTAACGTTCCTTTTTACGCTCTGGGTGTATTTCAAGCATGATAGTGTGTTAAAAACTTTAGAGAAAGAAAAATTGGAGCGTGAGGCAGCAGAAAATAAACAGGCTCGTTTTGATGTGCAATATGATTGGCTGTTTGTCCAGCATATTTTATGTCTTCAAAACATTGGAAAAAGCACAGCAAGAAATATTTTAGTTAGCATAGAAAGCAAAGTGCCATTAACATTCCAAAATGGTACGCGACAATATAGGATTGAACAACTTGAAGTGACAGAGAAAGCAGATTCTATACCATTAGTTGGCAAATTCCAACATGCAATAAAGGTGAAGATAACTTGGGACGATGAAAGTGGAATAGGAGTAACTCAAACCTCTTTTGTAGAAGATAAAGGTGGTAACGAATTCATGAGGATATAAATATGCTTTAAAGAAACATGTATACTATAATCAATGCTATATGAAAAGACTATTACTCATCTTATTACTGTTGCCGGCTATTGCTTTTGCCGCTCCTATTTCTAAAGAGCGTGCAAGCGCCATCGGCGAGAACTTCTTTAGCAAGTCTATTGAGGCTCATCGCGTTGCTGGCAAACAGGCTCACTTCGTTGCACAACAGCAACCGAATATGAGAAAGGTACGCCAAAGTACCGGCAACTCCTATGCTCCTTATTATATCTTTAACAATGAGGATGGTGGCTTTGTCATCGTGGCTGGTGACGACTGTGCCACTCCTATCTTAGGCTATTCCACGGAAGGTAGCATTGATCCCAACAATCTCCCAATTCAATTGGAAGAACTGCTGAACGCTTATGCCGAAGAAATCCAACTCGCAGTAGAGAATAACGACCAACCAACTGATAGTATCCAAGCCTTATGGGACGCATATTATCGCGCACCTCAATCGCAAAATGCCACCGCTGCTGTCAGTGCGCTTATTGTAACGTCTTGGAATCAGTATCCTCGGTATAACAACAAATGTCCCGTTGACGCATCATTATCTAATCTTGGCGGACACCCAACTACAGGCTGCGTAGCAACTGCTATGGCGCAGATAATGAAATACTGGGAATATCCGAAAAAAGGCTATGGCAGCAAGAGCTATAGATCTGAACATTATGGCACCTTATCCGCTGATTTTGGAAGCACGGCTTACGATTGGGATAATATGCCCTTAAAACTTTCGTCTTCTACATCTTCCACCCAAAATAACGCAGTTGCCACATTGATGTATCATTGTGGTGTGGCAGTTTCGATGAACTACAATTCAGATGGTTATGGCAGTAGCGAAGCGAACACTTTGGATTGGGGTGGCGGACGCGCCAGTGCGGAAACCGCTCTTAAAACGTATTTCGGCTATGCGTCAACCCTCGAAGGCAAACAAAGTTCATCGATGTCTGCATCTGCATGGAAGAGTCTTCTTAAAACAGAATTAGACAACCACCGTCCGATGCTCTATCGGGGCGTATCCTCACAAGGCGGGCATTGCTTTATTTGCGATGGATATGACAATAACGACAAATTCCATTTCAACTGGGGATGGGGTGGCAATTCTAATGGCTTTTTCTCAATAACTGCCGGCACATCTGGATGTCATGAGTTTTCACAAGACCAATGTGCTGTTATTGGAATCGAGCCAAAAGATGGTTCCAGCCCTGCCAAGAACTACGATTTGTATATGAATACCGATCTGACGGCAACAAACACCAGTAGTTCTACTTCGTCCGAACCAAACGCCTATTATTTTGGAAACACGATGTCCTTCACCGCAAAGGTAGAAAACAATGGAACTGGCACCTTCGACGGATATCTTAAAGTTGGTGCATTTACGGACGGTGGAGAATTCATCGCTTGGTCGAACGAATCGTATCATTTTTCATTAGAAGCTGGAAAGAACACGGTACAAAAGACATACACATTCACTGGGGGTGTGCCTTTCTTGCCCGGGAAATACCGCGCGTACATGTACTATCAAGACGATAACGAAACGGAAAGTAAAAAAGTAAAAACAGATGAAGGTATCATCTTAACAGAATATAATAATATAGCATTTACCGTCAAAGCTATAGGGGATCTACAAGTAGCATCTGGCTATACTATCTATGATGTACCCTTTGATGGTTCGTACGTTGCCGGAGGTAGAGCGAGAATAAATGTAGATATCAAGAACACATCCAGTTCTAAATTCTATGGAAAGATAAGACTTGGCTTGTATAATATGGATGGGACGCTTGCGGAACTGATAGAGGATTTGGATTATTCAACAAGCGGTATTCCTGCAAACTCAACATCGAATTTCCAGTTTTATAATCATATTTTTGTAGAGCCTGGCACATACCATTTAATATTAAAGGCTCAGAAAAAGAACCAAAGTTCTTGGTATTATTTGGGATGTACTACTACTTATCCCAATCCTACAAACTTTATTGTGCAAGCCCCTGCTGTGTATCCTGATGTATTTGAACCGAACAACACACAGCCTGTAGCTGCTAATTTACTATGGGATTTAGATCCAGAAGTACCCGATTTTGAAGCCACATATGTAACTCTTCACGATGATGCAGATATTGATTACTATAAATTAGTATTCCCTAAAGGCAATAAGTATAAGGTAAACGTGTCTATTGGAGACAAATATATCCCGGGATATAGTGCTTATCTAAACGCAGATATCAAATATGCTTATTCCATAGGTGGCAACTCCTATTCTGAATATTACAAAGAGAATAAAAAAATAACATTGGATGGCCCGAATATCCTTTATATTCGAGTTAAACACTATGGATTGAGTGGATCTGGTTTTTATGATATGTGGGGCGATATTGAAGAAACTGCCAATCCAAACATCCAAGATGTAACATGTACCGAGGCAAGTCAAATAGCTGCTGGACTTTCTCATAACACTCCAACTTCTCAGACATATAATGTCGTTGGATATGTAACTGAAACGGATGGCGTTGTATCAAGTGGACAGCAAATCTTCTGGATGGCAGACACCGAAAACGGAGGAAAGGTGTTCCAAAGTTATTGGTGCAATGTTCCTGAACAAATAAAGGTTGGGGACTATGTATCTGTAAAGGGCAATATTCTGCGCTACAACTCTAATTACAAGATTAAGCACGGAGATGTCCTCTTATTAGAGCGTAAATCAACTGAAGGCATTGACGACATTGAGGTAGATCAACCTGCCACCAAAATCCTCCGCGATGGACAAATCCTTATCCTCCGCGGAGACAAGACCTATACGATTACAGGCGCAGAGGTTAAGTAATTACATATCTTCATAATATCAGGCAAGCGTCACGCCCGACAGCGTGGCGCTTACTATTTCTTCGTCTATTTCGTCCTAAATAATCGTGCCTTTGCGGCTAAGAATTGTATTCGGACACGGCTTTGCCGTTTCTTCTTCGTATTACGTCGTCTAGTTGACACCGCTCCAAACCACACACGGGGTTATATGTTTTTGTTTCTCTATCTCTCGCTTCGCGAAAAAGAAAGCCCCCTTTATTTTCTCTAATTGCCAACCCCAAAAAAGCAAAAAATGATGACAAAGTAACTTTTTTTAGAGCGAATTTCTCAAAAATATTTGGTTACTTTCGGAAATTTTTGTACCTTTGCAGCCGATTTCAATACACATGTATATGCGAAAAATAAATAAGGAGGTGGATCCTCAATACTTGAACTGTCCGATTCGGAACGTGATTGACAAATTCGGCGACAAATGGTCGCTGCTTGTGTTGTACCATCTGAACGAACATGGCACGCTGCGTTTTAATGAATTACACCATGATATGTCCGATTGTTCCCAGAAGATGCTCTCGCAGACGCTCAAACGGCTTGAACAGATAGGACTTATCAGCCGGCAGGTTTATCCCGAAGTGCCGCCGAGAGTTGAGTACAGCCTCACCGCCCGCGGGCAGTCCCTTATGCCGCACGTCTCCGCCCTCATCGGCTGGGCTCTGGAGCATTTTGACGAGATAACTAAATAAGGGCAGTAGCGGCTTTGGCACACGATTTGTAATAGATAGACAAACATGTCTAACCCACAAAATCATCGCCTTATGAGAACCAAACTGCTTACTCTTTGCTTCGCTCTGATGTGATTCTTCCGCAAAAACGCAGATTTCTGTCATTTTTGAACGATTTTATTTGCATAATTCAAAAAAAAATAGTACTTTTGCACCCGAAATGGTTACGCTACTGTAACCTTTTAATCAAAAATTGAATTATGAAGCAAGTCAGTTTTAAGAAAGCAATCAAAGCGTGGCAAGGGATTCAACCCGTCTCTGACAGAGACCGCGAGAGGCTGAGTCGCCGTTTTACAATCGACTACAACTACAACAGCAACCATATCGAGGGCAATACCCTGACCTATGGCCAGACGGAGATATTATTGCTGTTCGGTAAGATTGTCGGCGAAGCTACAGTCCGCGACGTGCAGGAAATGACCGCAAGTAATGTCGGCTTGAAGATGATGAGCGAAGAAGCGAACCTGCCAAACATGCCCCTCACCCAGAACTTCATCCGCACTTTGCACAAGACACTTCTGCGCGAAGATTACACCGTCTATCGCAATCTCCCCGGAGGCATGCAAACGAGTTACACCATCCATGCAGGGCAATACAAGACCCGCCCGAACAGTGTAATTACACGCTACGGGGACCGCTTTGAATATGCCTCGCCGGAGGAGACACCGGCTCTGATGACCGACCTCATAAACTGGTACAATTCCGAGGAGGAACTGGGGCGTTTGTCGCCTGTTGAGTTGGCGGCACTCTTCCACTATCGCTATATTCGCATCCACCCCTTCGAGGATGGCAACGGACGTATCGCGCGATTGCTCGTCAATTATATTCTTTCGCGTCACGGTCTGCCGATGATTGTAGTGCGAAGCCGCAAGAAACAGGAATATCTGGAAGCGCTTCATCAGGCAGATTTGAATGTGGGTGTTATCCCAAGTCAAGGGGCGCACGCTTCCCTTGAAAACATAGAGCCTTTTGTGCAATATTTCCATAAATTGGTAGCCAACGAGATTTACAATGACTATCTTTTTGTGACCCGCAAAGAGGAAAACGTCTGGTGGTATGACGGAGAGATGATTGAGTTCCGCACGCCGAATTATGCCAAACTGCTACGGTTGATGCGGACGCAGCCTGTATTGACGCTGGAGGATATGACGGAGGAACTGGGTATCAGTATGACCGCCGTGCGGAAATTAGTCAACCAACTGATAGAAAAGAGTTACGTCGAGAAGAACGAAAAAGACAGTTCCTGGCGCGTAATCATCACTCCCTCCATATAAAAACGCCGGAATCACTATGAAAAAAGCAGTCATACTGATTCTCATATGCCTTATGGCGAGTGTGTTGCGCGCGCAGGAGGCGGACGCACATATCGCTTCGTTGGTGAACAACGAGGAGTGGTTTGCGCTGGCGGAAGAACTGCCGCAGTATCGCGATTCCATGCAGGCGGATTACCTGCGTCTGATAGCCGAGGCGATGCTGCAGGCACGCACAAACCGCACGGAGGAGGCTGTGGCTGCTTTGACCAAACTGCTCTCCGAACATCAGTCGGAATTAGGCACACAGACCGCCCTCAATTTTGCACTCTTGCGCTTGCAACTCATTGGGAATCAAGGACATTACGCAGAGGCGGCAGACGGCATCCAGCGTATTATAAATCAGTTGGAATCCTCCGGCGTGACAGAAACGCAGACGCTTCGGACGCTTCAGAAACACTATGCCGTTTTGCGCAACTATGCTCCTTTGTCCGTCTCGCGCTCGAACCATGACATAGCGGTGCCTTTCCGTCTTATCGAACCGCAAGTAACCAAACGCGAAGAATGGATGCGCGGCGGACAGAAAGCCTATAAAGGAAACCTCATGACCATCCCTGTGTTGGTACACGGGAAGGAATATCCGTTTATTTTTGATACGGGAGCAGGAGCCACTTTCCTGTTCGAAAAGACCGCTCGGGAAATGGGGCTTACCATCCTGCCGGACACCGTCACTGTCAACGGTTCGCAGAAAGGTCTGCGGGCATGGATAGACAGCCTGCAAATAGGCGGAATCACATGCCGTAATCTTGTTGCGTATGTGGGACTGTCGGACGCTATCGACACGCTGATGACCGGTGTGGATGCCATCCTCGGAATGGATATTATTGCGGCCTTTCCGGAAACACAACTGCATATGGACAAGCAGCAACTGGTCTTTCCTGCACAACCTACTCCTATGCCGCAAGACACAAAGCCGAATCTGCTCATTGATGGAAGTCTGCTACTGAGAGCCAAGAAAGATTCCGTCCCCTTGACCTTCCATCTGGACACAGGCTGTTCCACCGCAGAACTATACAGCGGTTACTATAATAAGTTCGCCGCCGAAATCGACAACACGGCGCAGAAAGATACGATTTCCACGCTCTCCTATGGACAGATTCACAACATGGAGGTGTTGCTCCTGCTCGAGGCATCTTTTATGGTTGCTAACCGGCCTGTAAGCATGGAGGAGGTGTATCTCTATCCGTCATCCGGCGAGTACCTGCATCAGCACGACGGCCGTATGGGCATGGATTTCCTCCGGCAGTTCAATAGTGTCACAATCAACTTGAAGGATATGTATCTGCACGTGGAATAATTCATCTTTAACTCATCTTTTACTCATCTTTTACACCCGTCCTCTTGCATATCTCGCAAAAAAGCAGTACCTTTGCAGCGAATTTCTGAAAAATGAAAATAATTAAAGTTTTGGAAATGGAACTAATTGAACGCACATTATTACTGGATTAATTAAAAGAGGAAAAAGGTACTTTGGATTTGAGAATCCTCATCGCCCAACTGCGAAAAGAAACTGAATAAACAAACAAACTAACATTTAAAATAATTTATTATGAAAACTATTTCTCTACGTTCTGGGATTATTACAATGATTATTATCCTAATTGTATCTACAATAGTTCGTATATTTGGACCTGTTGTCTGTGACTCTATCGTACAAAATGGCTTTGCAATGGATATTGTCGCTCCATATTATGGGCACATATCTTTTGGAATACGCGTTATAAAATCATTGGGTCTCATAGTATTAGGCATACTAATGGCACAAATAGATAGGAATCACACTCTGTCTATATGGGGAGGTCGATTAATGGCAATTGGTGGCGTCATTTCACTGGTGTATGCTATCATTGTATTTATTTCACTCAATACATCTATTTTTTTAGCCAGTGCTCCCGTCAGAGCAACATTTATTATTATTGAAAAAATACTGTGGTGGTCTGCACTAATCATGATAGCCTGTTATTACAATAAGAATGATTTTATTAGCTACGCTATTATTTATGTCGTTATAGGACTAATTATTAATGGACATTATGTTTGGTCACTTTTGACGCAGGAAAATTACAATCCAAATTACGTCATGGGATGTTTTACCTCCCTTATCGGATTAACACTCATCCTTATCTATTTCTTCAAATGGCTGAAATTTACACAGACAGAGACGGAGTAGCCGATAATACCCCCAAATAAGGTACATTGTATGCAATAACAACAAGAACAAATGAAAAGAACCATATTTTACATATTAGCCTATGCCCTTTGCTCCTGCGCAGTACAAAGGGCGACGACGAGCGAGGAGTTTGTGAGGGACGTGCAGAAGGACATCCCCTTCAAGGTAACCGACCTGAAGCCGGTAAGCGGGCATGACAACACCTATTCTTTCCGCAGCGACGGATATATCGGTATGCTGCCGGACTACGAAGTGGACGGCGAAGGGGCATGCATGATTTATCAGACTACGTTTGCCCCGACCTACCACACACAGCCGTCCAATGTCATCTGGCGCAATATCGTCATCAACAAACGGGACAAACGTGTCCTCTGTATCGACCGTCTCGTCAAGAACAACAGGACTTTCGGCTATGTCTATGTGCTGCAATCGGAGACAGCGCGGTACAGCGACTCCGGCACGTTCCATTGGGATGTGAGCAACCCCAAACTGCTGCTCAACGTAAGCGACGCAATAGAGGGCATGAGCGAGTTCTCGGTAACGACGCTGAATACATTAATGAAAGAATAAAGTTGGTTTTTGTAGATATGGCAGGACAATTCAGAATAACGAATATTGAATGGCTTCGCGTTATTGCTATGGTGGCAAATAGTGCTAATGCATATTGATGCATGCTATACTTACACTCTCCTGCCGGCGACACGGTTTGCAGTACCGTTCTTTTTTATGGTAACGGGGTATTTTATAGGAGACCAAAGCAAAAAGAAAGACTGGAAGAAATATATTATCCATGCGTTGCTTTTATTATTGGGTGCCATAACTTCATGGTTAGTATGTGACATAACTCTCCGAGCCGTAAATCCACTTTCTCGTACGATTTTCGCCGAAATCCTTGCATATATCAAAAAAATATAGTATCTTTGCAGTGAATTTTGAGTATTTTGTATTTGAGATTTGAACATTTTGTGTCTTGAATTTGAAGTCAAAAGTGGCAGACGTAAAATGAATAGTGGAATGAAAGAGTTTGCAAAGTCATTTAAACCATTGCATTCCTATATCATAGGAACAGGAGGTATAAGTTTTGAAGACTTCTTGCAATCCGATGTGATTCAATGGTTATAAATGATGAAAATTGATTCCACTAACATGTGCAGTCACCTGCAACGAACATATTCGCACGTTACCTTATCAAAAACAATAATTAATACTATCACGTATGAAAATTCAAGCAGTTAAGTTCCGCAAAGACGGATTTTATTCGCAGCCTTTTGCTTTTGGTGGCGAAGAAGGAGCAGAGAAATTTGACCTCAACATCCGCTATCGCGGTAGTCTTCAGAACTATGTCATTGAGACCGAAAAGGATCTGATATTGGTGGACACAGGTCTTCCTGCCGGCACGCCGGAAGGCAAACCCGATGAGAAAGCATTGGCTTACATCGGCAAGGATATATGTAGTTACATGGACGCGTTGGCTGCTTTAGGTTACCAACCGGAGCAGGTGACGAAGATTCTTCTGACGCACAAGCATGCTGACCATTCGGGCGAGTTGCGTTCGTTCCCCAATGCGCAGATCTTCGTAAACGCAGACGAACTGAGTGCCGCCGAGTTGCAGGGCATAACGAACCTTGTGCCGGTGACATTTACCGATGGCGCGTACTATAATTTCCCGGAGAGCCAGAAGATTTGCGAGGGTGTGTATTTCATCAAAGCGAAAGGTCACACCAACGGTAACAGCCTCATCATCGCGGAGAACGAGGGACTGTTCTATATGTTCCAAGGCGACATCACTTACGTGGATGAAGCGCTTTATGCGAACAAGCTGTCGGTTGTCTTTGATGACCTGACTGCCGCGCGTGAGACGATGGATCGTGTGCGTGCGTTCGTCCGCAACCATCCGACAGTCTATATGGGAACTCACACGCCGCAGGGATATGAGAACCTCGAAGCCAAGCGCGTGATGGATTTAGACAACCCAGTTCCCACCATCTGGCCGGAGATAGATTTCAGCCATCAGCAGTCAGTTGTCAGCAATCAGAAATATATCTGCTCCATTTGCGGTTATGTCTATGATCCGGCGGAGCATGACGGAGTGGCTTTTGAGGATCTGCCCGAGGACTGGAAATGTCCGCGTTGCAAACAATCCAAAGACAAGTTTAACAAAGCGTAAATAATTAACCAACTAATTTTAAATACTTAAATATATGGCACACGCATGTGAAAATTGCAAATTCCGCGCTCATTACGACGCAAAACCGACATCTGCATTAGGCCGTTTTTGGCGGTGGCACATCAATTTCTGTCCAGGTTGGAAAGCATACTTTACTTCTCAATCTCCCGAACGCCAAGCAGAGTTGCGCAAGCAGTATAATTTTATGAGATAGCGGTCTGGTATTATAGGGACTAATGAACTTCCAACAAATCATCAATTAATCACTAACGAATGAAGAGGGCGCAGCGGGGTTGTGGATACGTGTCTCAAGAGTCTCAATTGTCACATGCTATTTTTAAAAATTTGGTATTCGCGAGATTCGGTCACCGCACTAAACCAAAAAGGAGCCACAATTGTGACTCCTTTTTGCGGTGCGGACGAGACTCGTCGTCGGAAGCGGCGATCCATGATTACGTTACTCCGTAACTAATGTAATGGTCGCGCTCCCTCCTCTCCCCACAAAATAAATTTTGCGGGGACCCCATGAGAGTTCGAGTCAGACCATCACACGAAAAAACGCAACCTCTCAAAAGAGAAATTGCGTTTTTTGCGGTGCGGACGAGACTCGAACTCGCGACCTACGGCGTGACAGGCCGGTATTCTAACCAACTGAACTACCGCACCTTTCGCGTTCGGCAACAAGATCGCGATTGTCAATACCGCTATGCTTAATCGACGGGCGACTTGTGCCTCCGCTCTCCGATTTCGAAAGTAAACTTTCTCATCGGGGTTTGGGTGAACGTTTATGTGTTAAGAACACTGCTCTTTTTACTCGGTACAAGTACCTTGTTTTTCAAAAGCGGGTGCAAAGGTACTGCTTTTTTTTGATATGACCAAATTTTTTTGTAAAAAAATGCAAAAAACTGTTATTTTTTTTAGTTTTTGCAGAAAAAATGCAATAAAATAGCAAAAAAATTTGTGGGAATGAAAAAATTATAGTACTTTTGCACGCTTTTTCGGCGGAAGTGAAATTCGTGATTGTATTACGTATTCATTTCAAGACGTAAGAAGCGTTAGCCCAGATGGCGGAATCGGTAGACGCGCTGGTCTCAAACACCAGTGGAGCAATCCGTGCCGGTTCGACCCCGGCTCTGGGTACAACAGTAACAATTTAAAGGTCAAGCGGGCGACTTAAACATCCGCTATCCACTCAGAACAGGCCAAATGCCCGGAGAGTAGCAACAGAAGGAGGTGTATGCAATGATCGTAGTACCAGTAAAAGAAGGTGAGAACATCGAGCGCGCGATTAAGAAATTCAAACGCAAATTCGATAAGACAGGCGTGATTAAAGAGCTTCGTCGTCGTCAACAATTTGACAAGCCGAGCGAGATTAAACGTGTGAAGATGCAACATGCGAAATACGTTCAACAATTGCATGCGCACGACGATATGTAATTAAGGAGCGGTCAATGACCGCTTTTTTTTATTATTTGTAAAGGATTTTATATTATATATTATCTCTTATTCATAACTGCGACGTACAAAGTATCCTGTTAAAGAAGCACATTTCCCCTATGCGAAAGGTTATACTCCTTATATTATTAAGTATATTCTTTGTAGATTTAAGCGCTAAAAGGAAAGTTCATAAAGTTCAGCCAGATTCGGTGGTATCTGAAACGGTTGTTTATGATTCTACCGCGTTAACAGTATCTCCGCTTGCTTTGAATGATTCAGTAAAACCTAAGAAGGCCAAAGTGTTTTTTCAGAAAGTGGGCAAGTTTGCCGATGATTGGTTTTCTCGCGGCATGGACACGAACTATCTTGCCCTTCCGAAGTACCGTTTTCGTTTGGCGCTAAATGGTGAAATAGGTAGTGTTTATACGTTGCTAAGCTCGGATAATACTCCTTATTACGGAGATATACGTTGCCGTTACAGTTCGAATGTTACTCCGAAGTTGGGTTTGATTCTCGGTTTTCGTAATTTACAAGCGGGTTATTCGATAGATTTGTTCAAAGGTTATTCTAATTTCAGTTTAAGTATCTATCAAAATGCGTTCGGTTTAGAGATATTGCGCCGTAAGACGTTTTATGCCAAAGGCTATATAGACGCTTCCAATATTGAAGGCAAGACGGAAATCAAAGCCGGTGATATCGGTGTGACGACATTTTTTCTTTCGGGTTATTTTGCGTTTAACAGGAAGAAGTTTTCCATGCCAGCCGCATTTAAGCAATCTTATATTCAGAAGCGTTCTGCAGGTTCGGTATTGGCTTATGTTGATTTTCTGTACACAGATTTAGAGTTTACCAAAGACAGCTATATGGCTTTAGCAGGCGGTTTAAAGAGTATGGAGTTATATCAAGTGGCATTAGGTGTGGGTTATGGCTATAACTATACTCCGAATAAAGGCAAGGTATTGTTGCATTTGTCCGCAGCTCCCTTGTTAGTATTCTTCAACCGGATGCTTGAGACAGGTGACAGCCGTATGTTTTTGGATTCAAAGGAGATGGGCTATAATCTGGTATTCAGTCGTAAGATAAAACCTCGTTCTCCGGTCTATGTGACAGGAATAGCCAAAGCAGCGGTTGTGTGGAATATCAATGACCGTTTCTGTATAGCCGGTGCGGCAGTTTGCAATAATATCCGCTTCCGTTCTCATGACACATTGTATGAGGCCGATGTGAAGATAGATGAGCAATATAATCCCTATATAGATACCTCATTTATGACGTGGGACTGGAAAGCAAATTTCTATTTTACAGTTCGCTTTTAAGGCGTTGTTAAGGTCTTGATTTTGCAAAGTTGAGTTGTCAAAAAAAACTTTGGAAACCGGAAACGTGTAAAAAGTTTCCTGTTTATTTGTGTATGTCGATAAAAAGTAGTACTTTTGCCGCCGTTTTTGCCAAGAGTCATGCAACAGACATGGATAATGTAAAGGAAAATATCATTCGTGCAGCCTCAGAGAAGATGCAGCAAGTGGGTATCAAATCCATCTCGGTAGATGATTTATGCCGTGAGTTGGGCATCTCTAAAAAGACTTTCTATGTTTATTTTGAGACAAAGGAGGCACTAATAAGCACCTTGTTACGTAAGCACGAATCCGATTTGGAAGAATGCGTTCACAAGCAATTTGCAGGGAAGTCCATTTTAGAAATGATTATTGGTTTCATGTCTTTTGCGACTTCCGTAAAAGATGTTCGCAAAGCACCTCCTTTGATGCACGATTTGCAAAAGTATTATCCTCAGTTATTCCGTGAGCACTTGGAACATGTTCGGGAGCTATCCATTCGCTTGCTTCGGATTTATTTAGGTCAAGGCAAAGAAGAAGGAATATTCCGTTCGGATTTAGATGTAGAAAAGACCGCCGCGGTGTTTGCTTTTATGCATCAAGAGTTGCTGAATATATTTTCTCAGTTGCGGGAAGAGGATAAGCCTTTAGTTCTGGAAAGGACGACCTATGGAGTGGATATATTGATGCGTGGAATTATTTCGGAAGAGGGCAAAAGAAAGGTGCTGGAAAGCATGGCAAAATGAGCCGAAAAAGTCGGTAACGTCTCGGCGAGCATCCGATGAGCATCCGATGAGCACCCGATGAGCATCCGATGAGCACCCGATGAAAGCTCGGGGCAAAGCAGGGGGAAATGAAGGAATGAAAGTGATGTACGATTTACGAATGTACGATGTACGAAGGATTGAGTGAAGGAATGAAAGTGATTTACGATTTACGAATGTACGATGTACGAAGGAATGATGAAATGATGAAATGATGGAATGATGAAATGATGGAATGATGAAATGATGGAATGATGAAATGATGGAATGATGAAATGATGAAAGAATATGAAAAGAAGAAGAATTATAGTATTAGGTATGTTGGTGAGCCTGCTGTTCGTCAGCGGTTCTCCAATGCTGGCTGAAGACCATGTGATGGCAGCGACAAAAAGCGCAAAGTCATCGAACCGCGACAGCCAATCCACAAACGACTCGGCACAATCGGGAAACGGTTTTGCTCTAACGCTATCACTGAAAGAAGCACAAGACTATGCAGTGGAACAAAACCGTACGCTGAAAAATGCGTCTTTGGCGGTTCAAGAAGCTTACGCTGCCCGGTGGCAGACGATAGCCGCAATGCTTCCCCAAGTGGATGGAAGTTACAGTTACAGCAACTATTTAGGGTATAGCGCGACTCTGTCGATGATGGGCAATGATGTTAAAATCAATATGCCGAACGTTGGCGCACTTGGCGTAACTGCGTCAATGGGCATAAGCGGTCAAGGTATTGTAGGCGCTTTGCTTCAAAACATTGCCATCGACATGAAGAAGATTACATTCGAGCAATCCGAATCGGAATTGCGCGGAAGTGTGATGAACTGTTATGTGAGTCTTTTGGCGCTACAAAGTATCGCTGGCTTGTTGGATTCGAGTTTGGTGAATTTGGAAGGTTTGGCAGAAATGACTCAATATGCAGTAGATGCAGGTGCCGCAGAACAGACGAGCGCGGATCAGATTCGCGTGCGCGTAAATACCTTAAAGAATAGTATCAACAGCCAGAAGCGGAATATCGAATTGGCAAAGAACTCTCTGAAAGTGCTATTAGACGTTCCTGCTGAAACGGAATTGACGTTGACAGAGCACATTGATGAGATTCTTTCTCCGGAGCGCGTTCTGAATCTGTTGGCAGAGAATTTTGATATTCACCGGAATTTGGACTACCAGTTATTGGAGAAAAGTACGGAGTTGGCGAAACGGAATGTTCATATGGCGGGTTGGGCTTATGGTCCGACGTTGAGCGTGGCATATAATTTTACCGACCAACATTATTACGGGGACGGCGGAATGCGTATGACTCCTCCGAATGTAGTTCAGTTGAGCGTGCGAATGCCTTTATGGAGCAGCGGCAAACGTGCAGCCGGTGTGGTTGAGAAGAAGATTGCTTACGAAGAAGCGAAAAACACGTTGTCCGAGACGGGCGACCAACTTGGTATTCAATATCAGCAATTGTGTTTTAACTTGACCAATGCATATGAGACATATGTGAACGAAAAGACGAATTTGGAAGTGTCGAAGCGCGTATTCGCGTCTGCGACAGCGAAATACAAATACGGTGCGAGCAGTCATTTGGAGTTGACGAATGCAAGTAATGACTTGATAAATGTTCAATCCAGTTTTGTGCAAGCTGTACTAAATTTGGTAAATGCTCAAGTGGAATTAGAGATATTTCTGAATAATTAATAGAGAACAATGAATATTAAAAGCAATATGAAGAAAGCAATTATTTTATCCGTAGCAGCGCTTGTGATAGCGGGTTGCGGAAAAAAGACGACTGAGACCAAAGTTGAAGAAGAACGGATAGAGCAAGTTCGTACCACCGTGCTTCATTATCAAGAGATAGAGCGCGAGATTAGTGTATCGACCAATTTGCAAGGCTATTTGACTCAAAATGTGGCTCCATCTCTGACGGGGAAGATAGAACATATCTATTGTGAAGTTGGAGACCGGAAGAGCAAAGGTCAAGACCTTGTTCGCATGGACCAAACGCAGTATAAGACGACCAAGATATCGCTTGGCAATTTGGAAATCGAGAAAAACCGTATCGCTCAATTGCTTAAGAGCGGCTCTGCGACGCAACAGCAATATGATCAGATAACGACTCAATACAACTCGACCAAAGAGCAGTTGGATTTTTTGCAGACCAACACCTATGTCAAAGCTCCGTTTAATGGTGTAATATCCGCGAAGAATTACGAAGACGGCGAGTTATATGGCGGTCAGCCGATATTGGTTCTGACTCAAATAGACAAGCTAAAAGCATTAGTAGCTGTTCCAGAGACCTATTTCCCGCGTTTCAAAGAAGGAATGAAACTGACGTTGAAATCAGAGATATATCCGGATAAGACCTTTCCTGCAACGGTAGAGGTTGTATATCCGACGATAGACGCCTCCACACATACGTTCCAAGTAAAGATAGTTGTTCCCAACGGTAAGAATCTTCTTCGCCCGGGTATGTATGTAACGACGACCATCGGTTTGGGCAAGGCAAAAGTTCTAACGGCTCCTTATCAGGCGGTAGAGAAGTTGGTTGGTGCCAATGACCGCTATGTGTTTATCAACGAGAATGGCCGTGCCAAACGTGTTGCAGTAGAGTTAGGTCAGCGCTTTGACCAAGAAATAGAGATTATTGCTCCGGAGATAGTTGAAGGTGTAGAGTTAGTAACCGTTGGTCAGCACAAGCTGGTAGATGGTGTGAAAATAAATGTAGTAGAATAATTATGTCAATATATAAAACAGCGATAGAGAAGCCGGTAACCACTGTCCTAATCTTCGTGGCAGTGATAGTGATAGGCATATATAGTTTTTTGAAGCTGCCTATCGACCAATTCCCTGAGATGGATCCTCCGTATATTACGGTGATGACGACTTATCCCGGCGCGTCTGCTTCAGAAATGGAGACGAATGTAACGAAGATAATGGAAAATGCGTTGACATCCGTTGACCACTTGAAGCATATTACCTCACAATCGAAGGACAACATGTCCATGGTGACGCTTGAGCTTGAGTGGGGCAGTAATATGGATGAAGCGGTTAATGACGTGCGTTCGTTTGTGGATATGGCCGCAAATAACCTGCCAGACAACTGCGCAAAGCCCGTGATATTCAAGCTTTCGACGAGTTCGATGCCTATCTGCCAATACTCGATTACAGCCGATGAGACCTATGCGGGACTGGACAAGATATTGAACGATGAGGTAGTTCCTCAACTCAACCATGTTAACGGTATCGGAAATATATCCCTATCCGGCGCCCCAGACCGCTATGTGTATGTGAACATCGACCAGCAGAAGCTGGATGCATACGGTATCACATTGGAGCAAGTAGGACAGGTAGTTCAGGCGAATAACCTGAATCTGTCTTCTGGCACAATTAAAATGCCTCAAGAGCAATACCAGATGCAGGTTCGTAGCGAATACATCGAGTCCTCCGAGATAGCAAACCTAATGGTAGCTATGACTCCACAAGGACAGCAAGTGTTTGTTCGCGATATTGCGACGATCAAAGATACCATTAAAGACCTGTCGCTTGACGAGAAGACAAATGGTCGCGAGGCTGTGCGTTTAGTGATAGCCAAGCAAACCGGTGCTAACACCGTTCAGGTTTGTAAGGACGTTCGCAAAGAGTTGGCGAAACTGCAAAAACAGTTGCCGACAGATGTGAAGATAGAGAAGATATACGATAGTTCGGAGAATATTCAGAACTCAATCAACTCATTGGAAGAGAGTGTGCTGTACGCGTTGCTATTCGTTGTACTCGTTGTGCTGTTCTTCCTTGGTAAATGGCGCGCTACGTTGATTATTGGTATCACGATACCTATAGCGTTGATAGTAGCGTTTATCTATTTGGGTGTAGCAGACTCCAGTCTGAATATCATCTCTCTGTGTTCACTAACGATTGCTATCGGTATGGTGGTGGATGATGCGATTGTGGTATTGGAGAATATCACACGACATGTAGAACGTGGTGAAGACCCGCACGATGCGGCGATCTACGCTACGAACGAGGTATGGATATCCGTTATAGCAACGACTTTGGTGCTTGTAGCAGTGTTTGTTCCTCTGACGATGCTCAATGGTATGGCGGGAATTATGTTCCACGAGTTAGGATGGATTGTGACGGTTGTATGCTGTACATCCACAGCGGTCGCTATCTCCCTAACTCCGATGTTGTGTTCCAAGTTGCTGAAAGCGAAGAAGGTACATGTGGACGAAAACGGAGACTTGATCGACGATGAAAAAGACAAGAAGACATGGTACGACAAAACGGTTGTACGCGTGTTGGATATAATTGACGAGTACTACGCCAAGTCGCTGGGCTGGTGTCTGCGCCACAAAGCACTCACTTTCCTTATCCTCATTGCGTTCTTTGCTGCCTCTCTGATCCCTGTCTTCATGGGCAAGATCGGTACGGACTTCATGCAGGAGCAGGATAATGGTCGTCTCTCCGTGACCGTCAAGCTGCAACGCGGTACGCGTATCGAGGAGACCCTCAAGACCGCCCGCAAACTGGAAGCGCGTTTCGTGGAACTCGTGCCGGAGATTCAGTTGATCAACACCTCCGCCGGTTCGAACGACGATGCCTCTATCGCAGCCCTCTTCTCTTCGACAATGAACAACAAGATTCAGATGACTGTCCGTCTGCCTAAGAAATGGGAGCGCGACCGCGACATCTGGACTATTGCCGAAATCCTTCGTCAGGAGATGGCGAAATACCCTGAGATTAACGAATACCAGTGTGCTGTTTCGTCCGGAGGACCCGGAGGCGGTAACACTGTCGATTTGGAGATTTACGGTTATGACTTTGACAAGACCTCCCAACTGGCGGCACAGGCTCGTTACCTCATTTCGCAACTTCCGGGATCCCGCGACGTGAATATTTCCCGTGAGGATGACCGTCCGGATATCAAGATTACCGTTGATAAAGAGAAAGCGTCGCGTCTAGGACTCTCTTCTGCGACAATCTCCACCTATCTCCGCAACCGCGTAGCGGGTATGTCTTGCGGCTACCTTAAAGATGATGGCTCGGAGTACGACATTGTTGTACGTCTTGAGGAAGATGACCGTAACTCAATCTCCGATATCATGGACCTGACTATTCCGACAGCTACAGGCAAGCAAGTTAAGTTAAGCGAAGTAGCGCAAGTGGGCGAATATTGGGCGCCGCCTACCATCGAGCGTAAGGCGCGCCAGCGTATCGTTACCGTCAAGGCTACGCCCTACAACACTACCCTCGGTGAACTGGCAAAAGCGATTGAGACAGAGGTGATTCCGCAACTCGACATCCCTGTCGGCTACTCTACCCATATTGGCGGTAACTACGAGACGCAGCAGGATACGTTCTCCGACATGATTCTGCTCGGTCTGATGATTATTCTGCTGGTATATATCGTCATGGCGTCGCAGTTCGAGTCGCTCCGCATGCCGGCAATCATCATGTTCTCTATCCCGTTTGCCCTCTCGGGTGTCATTGTAGCCCTCTGGCTCACTGGCAGAAGTTTGGATATGATCGGAGCTCTCGGTCTGGTGCTCTTGGTGGGTATTGTGGTGAAGAACGGTATCGTGCTTGTGGATTATATTAACCTGATGCGCGAGCGTGGTTATGAACTAAATACCGCCATTCAGATGTCTGGAAGAAGCCGTATCCGTCCTGTATTAATGACAGCCTTTACGACTATTTTAGGTATGATTCCGATGGCAGTTAGTTCGGGCGAGGGTGCAGAGATGTGGCAGCCGTTAGGAATTGTCGTTATCGGCGGTTTGACCGTCTCGACATTCTTAACGCTATTTGTTGTGCCAGTACTCTACGGTTTGATGTCTCGTCACGGGGATCGTGATAAATTAGAGGCCTTACGCAAGAAATTTATCTTTATGGACATAAAAGTAAAGAAGGAGAGTAAACAATGAAAGCAGTAATGATTGTATTCAATCAAGCGAATACAGGACGTGTCGAATATATGTTGGACGTATTAGGTATCAATGGCTTTACGTTCTTTGAGCAAGTTCAAGGGCGGGGGACCAATGGCGGTGAGCCTCGTCGCGGTACGCATGCCTGGCCGGAAATGAATTCCGCAGTATTGACTGTTGTTCCAGACGAAAAAGTAGCGGAGTTGCTTGAATCTGTGCAGAAACTGGATTTGCGTAATCCTGAAATTGGTGTTAAGGCATTTACATGGAATATAGAAAAAATGGTATAAAGTGAATAACGCGATTAAGAAAACACCATCATTCTCATCCAAAGTTGGTTTGATTATGGCTACAGCCGGTAGCGCTGTCGGTTTGGGAAATATTTGGAAGTTCCCTTATATAGCCGGCGAAAACGGCGGCGGAGTATTTTTAATTATCTATTTGGTGTGTGTTCTACTTTTTGGAATGCCACTTTTGATAACGGAGTTTTATATAGGCAAGCACTCGGGTAAGAGCGCCTTTGGAGCATTCCGTGCGTTGCGCAATAATGGCCGATGGCAGTGGCTGAGTTGGCTATGTATGCTTACATCGCTTATCATTATGGGATTTTATTTTGTGGTCACGGGTTGGTGTTTCCACTATGTTGTTGCTGCGTTGACTCATACGTTCAAAGGCATGGATTCCGCTTCATTGACGAGCCATTTTGAAGCTTTTTCTTCTAATGGTTTACTTGAACTTTTATATGGTTTTATAGCGGTTCTTATAACAGCTTGTATATTATGGTTTGATGTCAATAAAGGCATTGAACGTCTTAGCAAGATTCTAATGCCGCTGTTATTGATTATGATGATTTTAATGGCAGGTCGGGTGTTGATGCTTGACGGCAGTAGCACGGGTATGCGTTTTTTCTTTCAGGCAGATTTCTCCAAACTTACTCCGCAAGTTGTACTTTCTGCATTAGGCCAATGCTTCTTTAGTCTGTCTATAGGTATGGGCGTGCTGATTACTTATGGCGCTTATATGCCCAAGAACCAAAATTTAACCACAACGTCTTTACAAGTAGCAGTAATAGACACGATTGTTGCTGTCTTTGCCGGAATGATTATCTTTCCAGCAGTATTTGCCTTTGGTTTTAACCCGGCAGAAGGGCCGGAATTAGTATTTGTTGTCCTGCCGGCTATTTTTGAGAAGATGTCATTTGCATGGTTCAGCAGTATTTTGTTTTTCTTACTGTTGTGTGTTGCCGCATTGACGTCAACGATTTCGTTAATGGAAGTGGTAGTAGCCTTTCTTACTGAAGCGACGGCACATACCAAGCATCCTCTTGACAGGCACAAATCAGTAATTGTTGTCTTTGTTTTGGTAATGGCGATGATTTCGGCATGTATCTTTTTACCATATGTATTCAAAGAATCCGATGTCGTTTCTTCGTGTATTCTGATGCCACTTAATGCTCTCGCGATGGTACTATTTGTCGGTTGGTTTTTGCCAAAGAAAGATATTCAGCACGAATTATGCAAACATAATGACTGGAGGCGCTATCTTCCAATGGTATATATCCAAATCGTACGTTATCTTGTTCCATTAGCGATTATAGCGATTTTCCTTAATGGTATAGGCATTTGGTAACAAAAACTCCAAAAAGTGCGACAAAATCGCACTTTTTTTTGGATATGTCAAAAAAAAATATTACTTTTGTCGCAGTTTATTTTGAAAACACTATGAGAAACTTTCTTTTAACAATCCTGATTCTGCTATTCATAGCAGCGAATGCCTTTGCAAAAACATATAAAGTAACGGCATCAAAACTTAATGTCCGTAACATTCCGGATAAATCCGGTACCGGAGCTTTTGTTCAATTTTCGCGATTCAGACTTACAGTTTCTACCGATTGGGGAATATCTAACTACTCCGTTCAAAAGGGTGATCCCGATTGGAACATACCGCATATTGATGGACGTTGGCAACGGTTTATCAATGCAGGATTTCAGATTGTACTACTTTAATCAACCAAATGATTTTATATGAAAAAACTCTTTCTATTTGCATTTGCGGTAATAGTATTTGCCGGATGCGCCAAGAAGCAATGCTGTGAGCACCGCCATCCGTGTTGGGCTTATAACAGTACAATTTATGAACTGAACACCCGTCAAGCGACGGAAGAAGGAACTTTTGCTGCAGCGGAGGCATTGTTACCGGAATTGCGCGAAAACAGTATTGACATTATTTGGGTAATGCCTTGTCAACCTATCGGAGAACTCACGCGCAAAGGGACGTTAGGCAGTTACTATTCCATCAAAGACTATTGTGCTATCAATCCCGAGTTTGGTACACGTGCGGACTTTGAACACTTCCTTAAAGCCGCTCATGACTTAGGGTTTAAGGTTATTTTGGACTGGGTTGCCAATCACACGGCTCCCGATAGCGAATGGACGAAGAACGAGGGCTGGCACTATCGTGATGCTGATGGCAAGCTGATGGTACAATATGACTGGACTGATATCTCCAAGCTGAATTACGATAATCAAGACATGCGCAATGCCATGTTGCAGGCGATGCATTGGTGGATGGATAGTATTGGTATAGACGGTTTCCGTTGCGATGTTGCCGGTGAAGTACCGACAGACTTCTGGAATTGGGCAATGGCTGATTTGCGTCAAACTCATCCGAATATGTTCACATTGGCAGAGGACGAGGACAAAGCACAAGAACTCACCGAATCTGCTTTTGACATGTACTATGGCTGGACGCTGCATAAACTGATGAACGGCGTAGCACAGGGCAAGAATAGCGTTGAGGACCTGTGGAGTTACTTCGCGAAAGCCGATACGACGATTCGCCACGACGCGATACGTATGAACTTCATCTCGAACCACGACGAGAACTCGTGGAAAGGTACGGAGTTTGAGCGCATGGGCGATGCTGCAAATCTGTTTGCAGTATTCACGTATGTCATTCCCGGTATGCCGCTTATCTACACCGGCCAACTCAGCGGCAATCACCATCGGCTTGCGTTCTTCGAGAAAGATGTGATTGACAAAGACGAGGCATATGCACAGGCTGACCTTTATCAGATGTTGAACCATCTGCGCAAAGACAATCACGCGCTGTGGAGCAATGAGCTTGGTGCACCAATGTTCCGTATCCCTTGTGACAACGACAAAGTCTTCGCATGCGTTCGTCCGCTGGAATGTCCGGAGCACCCGAATACGGTACTTGCTATACTGAACATGTCGGCAGAGCCACAGACAGTAACGCTTGAGTTCGGCGAGTATGCCGGAAACTACAAGTGCTGCTGCGGTAAAATCAAAACGATTGCCGACCAACATACCCTCGAACTCAAACCGTGGGAGTGGAAAATCTTGACGAAGTAATCTAACGACTAACGACAAACAACTAACGACAAAATCACATTGATATGAAAAAGCTATTTATTACATTGATGAGTATTGCTGCCCTTGTATTGGCAGGTTGTAACCCTTATGCGCTGAATCCGTCCGGAGGTGGTGGAAACGGCGGAGGTAACGGCGGTGGAAGCGGCAGCGGAGCATCTATCGGACAACATGTTGATCCGACGGATTTAACCGACGCGGAGATTAAGAAACTCGACAACAAAGTGGAACAATGCTGGTGCATCCATTCCGTTACAACCATTTATAGCGAAAGGATAGAAGCGGATCAATATGTTTGGTGCACGGAGCGCGAAGTGGCTGAGCAAACTCTCGAAGCCATCGACTTAACCATCAAAACGTACCAACAGTATGGCGTTACGGCGAATACGGATTTTGAGTATTACGGCGTTGATGCGAAGTCGAAAGAAGCTTGCGAGAAACTGAACAAGAGCACTCCCGGCGGCGGAGGAGGTACCGGCGGTGGCGAAAAGGCTTGCTACAAACTTTTTGGCGTTGAAGGTAGTTCTACAACAGGTCTGTTGGGCTGGCTTTGGGCGACTAAAGAAGAATTAGCCGCGACGATTGCCGAACTGGAGGCTTCTTGGGGTATGAAAATTGAGGCGACAAAGACTTCGGAAACGGATCAAGAGTCGTGCGAAGCAAACAACTATTGATGAATAACGAATTAAATACACAAACGTTATGAAAACTTCAACCAAACTTTTATTCGTCCTCATCGGCATAATAGCTATATGCCTTGCAGGATGCCTGAACTTCGTCAACTACCCGAATAAGGGCGGAACGGATGTTTATTCGCTCACGGATGACGATCTCGAGAATCTCGACGACAAGGAAGAGAAGTGTTGGCACATCTTTGTTACGTACACCGTCAATAGTCAGCGTGAAGATGATGAGTTCTTCTTATGGGGCACTGAGTATGGCGTAGCTTTGCAGTGCATGACGTATATTGAGGAACATGAAGCTGAAATAGCTGCGAAAGGTGATGTTGGTGCGGTACGCGCAGAATACAAGGAAACGGATATTACCCGCGAGGCCGATTGTAAGGCTGACACTCCGACGCCAAGTGGCGGAAGCAAGAAGTGCTGGGTCTTCTATATGATATATCAAGGCGAGAAAATAGTCGACAAGTATGTATGGTGCACCAAAGCCGAGGCTGAGTCATACATTGAGCAACTCCACGAGACATACGGATACGACTTCTATTATGACCAGGTAGCTGCCAGCGACAAGGCCTCCTGCGAAGCTTTGAATGAAGGCGAACCACCTACGCCGGGAGACGACACACGATATTGCTATTATGTACATGCGACTGTACTCGGCTACACCATGTATGACTTTACGGATTGGTGGACTACGGAGACGCTCAAGGACTTCATTGCACATATTGAACAAAGCGGATATAAGGTTACTTATGAAAAAACGTCCGCTTCCAGCAAAGATGCTTGCTACGAATACGATTATGAAAATGCCGTACGCGACACGGATCTGGATACGAAGGAGCCTATTTGCTGGTATTATCGCTTCCAAAGAGTCAAGAGAATCAATAGTGAGATGAGGGATGATGCCTATGAGGATTACACCTTACTCTCGGAGCAATATATGATAGACGAGTTACGCGACCTGCACAAACAAATTGTTTGGGCCAACCATCATTCAAATGGAAGTGGTAGCTATGACAGCTATAGCGAATTCAAATTAATCAAGAATGCCGGAGGGTGTGATGAATAATCATTGAACAACTATGAAACGAGCGATATTTACCCTGCTGATGCTGCTGATAGTGGCGGCAGGCAGCTTTGCAAAGACATACAAAGTCACCGCATCGAGACTCAACGTGCGTAACTCTCCGGACAAGTCCGGACAGGTCATCGGATCCGTCACACAAGACACCGAAGTCGAGGTCGTCAGCATCGAAGACGGATGGGCTGAGATTAAGTACAAAGGCCGCACGGCGTACATCTCCGCGCAGTATATCGCGCCGGTGAAGAAAACGTCGTCGAGCAACAACCAAAGCAGCCAATCCCAAAGCTCTAAACCCTCTTCGAGCTCGTCAAGTTCGAGTAACAGTTCTTCGTCTTCTTCCGGCAAACCCGCCAAAGAGGCGAAGGCTGTCACCAAGCTCGACCACCCGTTTATCGGCGGGTTCCACATGACGCTTGGAGCATTGTGGACCGGACGCAGTTTGTGGAACAAACCCTCGCAGATTGACCCGACAACCGGCAAGGATATGGGACTTTGGGATTATACCAAATTGGGCACAAAAGGCAATAACGTCTATGGTCTGTCTATCGGTATCGGATTTGAGTATAACCACATCGTTTATAGTACGGCTAAGGCGAATATCATGGTCGGTTTCCGTACGGGATTGTACTACGACTGGTGCGGTTCGGTAGCTAAGAAACTGAGCACCCCGAGTTCCGAAGGCTGGTTACCGGACGAGTATCACCGTTCGCGTATATCTGTGCACTCACTCACCATTCCTTTGCAACCCATGTTGTCCTTCGAGATTCCGACAGGACGTAAGAGTATCGGATTCGGTGTGTTCACCGGTCCGTTGTTCGAGACCTTCTTGGGCTTCAACCAAATCGACTTGACATTTGCCAGCGGAGAGTTAAACTTTATGATTGCGAACAGCGTGACGGGTAAGGTCTCGTATCTCATCGGCGGTAACGGCAATTCCTACGAGATTCCCGAGAGCCAACGTGCCGGCGTATTTAACTGTATGTGGGGTACCGGTGGGTTTGTGCAGTTCGGACGCTTCCGTCTGACCCTCTCTACCGACTGGGGCATACATAACTACTCCATCGTCAAAGGCAACGAAAAGACCAAGAAAGGCCACGTTGACGGACGTTGGAACAGGTTCATCACCGCCGGATTCCAGATTATACTCCTTTAGTCTAACGACTAACGACCAACGACTAATAGCTTTCTTCCGCAGAGGGGAACGAACTATCCTTAACGGCTGCCACGTATTCTTCGATGGCGGCCGTTATTGGTGCGCCCAAGTCCGCGAAATGGCGCAGGAACTTTGGTTTAAAGCCTTGATTGAATCCCAACATATCGTGTAAGACAAGCACTTGCCCGTCTGTGCCATTTCCGGCTCCAATGCCAATAGTAGGGCATGAAACGGATTCGGTCACTTGTTTCGCCAATGCCGCAGGAATTTTCTCCAATACGATACAGAAACACCCAGCTTCGTCCAATAACTTGGCGTCATGTATCAGTTTGGCAGCTTCTTGGTCTTCTTTTGCTCTAAGTCCATAACCGCCGAACTGATTGACGGATTGAGGTGTCAGTCCGAGATGCCCGCAGACCGGAACACCTGCTTGTATCATATGTTTGATGGCAGGCAGGATTTCCTCTCCGCCTTCTAATTTGACTGCATCTGCGCCACCTTCTTTTAAGATTTTGATGGCATTGCGTACGGCATCTTCTTCGCTAATTTGATAGCTACCGAAAGGCATATCGCAAATAACCAGTGCATGCTGCGCTGCACGAACAACGCCCCGTGTGAGAAAAATCATCTCGTCAACAGTTATAGGCAGTGTGTGCTGGTTTCCGCAGACGATATTACTTGCACTGTCACCAACCAATATTACTTCTACTCCTGCACTATCTACTAACGACGCTAAGGTATAGTCGTAAGAGGTGAGCATAGTAATTTTCTCTCCGTTGGCTTTCATTTGACGAATTTTTGCCGTCGTCATTCGGCTTGATTGTGTATGAACAGACATGATTATCTTATTTTTCTTTCGTTTAGTTCTTTCTGATATTGTTTCGCTGCTGCAGCATGTTGTTTGTACGAAGACGAGAATATATGTGTTCCTGACCAATCGGGATTGGCACACATATACAGGTAATTCGTTTTTGGTGCATCTAAGACCACATCAATTGTTGTTCCTCTGGCACAGCGGATTGGTCCTGGCGGAAGTCCGCGGTACTTATAAGTGTTATACGGGGAATCGATTTTCAGGTGTCGTTTGAGTACGCGGCGCAGTTTGAAGTCCCCATTTGCAAAAATTACCGTCGGGCAAGCTTGCAGCGGCATCCCCAAACGCAAGCGGTTGAGGTACAATGATGCTATTTCAGGGAACTCTTTTTGGTTATGAGTTTCAGACTCTACAATCGAGGCGATGGTCGCTACTTCTGTTGGTTTGAGTCCGATCGAATCGGCTTTATGCCGACGAGTCTCATTCCAAAAACGTGTATATTCTTTGTACATCCGTTCAAACAGATTATCCGCAGAAATGGTCCACCACACCTCGTAAGTGTCCGGCAAAAACATGCAAACAGCTGTTTCTCGGTTCAACCCATATTGCTGCATATATGCAAGACTATCCAAACGCGTAATCACGTCGACGGAGTCTAAGAGCAGTTGTTTAGCCAAACGGCCTGCTAATTGTTCCCGCGTTCGAATTGAGTTGTTAAACGTCAAACGGACGGGAGATTGTTGTCCCAATTGCAGACGGACGATAAAATGTTTATCCCCCATTTTTGGCGGGAACTTGTAGTATCCCGGTTTGACAGAAGAGAAATACAATCTTTTGCTATGCCAAATAAAGTCCTGCTTGGCCGCAAGGTCATAGTCTTCTCGAACGATAGCAAGCACGCTGTCAATGGAAGCATTAGGATAGATGTAGTACCCATGACTTTCTCCATCGTGTGATGAGAAATTACATTTCTCCAATCGGTAGTATTGCTCAATGGCAAATGCTCCGCCAATAATGCCCAACAGGACAATTACAGCTGCGATAGTAATATATACAATTTTTTTCTTTGACATTAATCAGTTATCCACTAAGTTGGCGTTATAGTACCTCGGATTACCTGTTACTTCTTCTCCGATGAATGCCGGTTTGTTGAATGGTTGTGTTTCATTCTCCAGTTCAATCTCAGCAAGCACTAATCCGCTGTGTTTGCCATGGAACTCGTCAATTTCCCACATCAGTCCGTTATCTTCCGGTACGAGCCAACGCGTCTTTTCGATGATAGCGGGTTGAGCGATAACCATCAGTTGTTTTGCATCCTCATAGTCAATTTCGCGTTCCCATTCAAATCGCGCAATACCTGCGTAAAGTTTGGATGATTTGATTGTAAGAAATGCTTTCTTATCCCGAATCCGCACGCGTACGGTTTTGCCGGGTTCACGACAGATATAGCCTTGAATGATGCTATATTTTCGTACTGCAAGGTCTTTGTACGCATCACTTTTGACGAGAAACTTCCGTTCTATTTCGATATTCTTGGGCATAACTATCAAAAAACGTGCAAAGGTACTACAAATATTTGATATGTGCAAATTTTTGGAACGATTATTGAGTTATTGATTATGGAATTATCGATTATGGAATTATCGAGTTATTGAGTTATAGATTATCCTCAAGGTATACTCATGGTATACTCAAGGTTGCTGAATGTATCGTTTATCTAACGTTTATCTAACGTTTATCTATCGTATATCTATCGTATATCTATCGTGTATCTATCGTGTTTGGTTAAGGATTTGGGAAGAGCGGTTAGGGGACTCAAAAGAGAGGTATGGTTCAAGGCGAAGAAGAAGTGAATCCGTAAAACCTTCCAGGTTACGCAGCTCATCAATGCTATGCAAGGTAAAACGATTGCGACGAAGCGTATATATGGCTTTAGCCTGCGTGAAAGAAATATAAGGATGGCGCTGCAGGCGATCCACCGAAGCCGTATTGACAGGAATCCGGCGGACTGAGTCCGGATTGGCAGTAAGGTGTATCAGAATCGAATCCAGATCGGCTCGATCTGCAAGTGCGCCAATCTCCCGAATCTGCGCCGGTGATACATAACCGCCCAGCTGCTCACGGCGCTTAATGATTTGAATAGCAGTATATTGACCGATTCCCTTTATATACTGCAACGAAGCCGTATCTGCAGCATTAAGCTCTATCAAGGTGTCTTTCTTGAGATGTGTATGGTACACCGCACGCAAAGAATCGCGCCTCAAGCTATCCGCTACATGCCTCAGACTATCCCGCTCATGGCGCAAAGCATACAAACTATCACGCCGCGCCAACCATTGCGTACTATCAATGCGGATATAGGGTTTAAGCGCCCTAAAAGCACTATCTGACAAGCCATACAGACGCCGGAAATCCTCCGGACTGCGATAACGCCCACCCTTGGCACGGTACTTCATCAGATTGCGGATTTGCCAAGGTTTCAGCCCATTATGCAACAGCGTTAAAGAATCGGATGTGTTCGGGTCAAAATATATGGGCGAGGCATTTTGTTTGATGTTATTCGCAACATCCGGTTCATCAATATCAGGCGTCACCTGCTGCTCGTGATTCGAGAAAACCGCCAGGAACACACGTGCTGCAACAAGTAACACAACCAGTATAATGGCACTAATAAACTGGCTTCGGGTCAAAATATGTTTGCGTGTGTGCTTCATTGTACGACGGATTGGATTTGACCATCTTGAAAATGTGTCGTAAGTAGTTCTCCTTTCGCCACCTCTGCTGCAGCATGGACAATTTTCCCGTTATGCGTAACTAACGAATATCCCATTCGGTAAATATGCTCCGGAGATCGCATTTTGATAGCCTGTTGGAGCATTTCGATTTTATGGCGTCTAATGAGTATCTGCCGCTCAGCGGTTTGTCGGAGTCTGCGTTGCCAATCCAAAAGCCGCTGCTTTTCGTGCTCCCGTCCATCAATAAAGAACTGCGCGACGGCCGTTGGTGTTTTGAGCGCGAGAAAGGCGACTAAATCAAGCACCGAGACATCGCGCGTGTGGCCAATACCGGTAATAACCGGCAACGGGAATTGCGCACAATGGCTACAAAGATTATAATCATCAAAGCAAGTAAGGTCGGTAGTAGCTCCACCGCCCCGTATAATAATAACAGCATCAAAATCCTGCTCTTGCGCAGCAATAGTTGCGAGCGCTGCGATAATAGATTTCGATGCATTTTCTCCCTGCATAACAGCCGGAAACAGAGCCGTATCAAAGCGATAACCGCTTTCGTTCAGTTGATGGCAGAAATCGCCATAACCGGCAGCCGATTCAGCGGATATAACAGCCAAACGACGCACAATAGTTGGCAGAGACAAGGATTTGTTTAGTTCAGTCACCCCTTCTTTTTGCAGGCGATTGATTGTTTCCTGCCTTTGACGCGCCAAGTCACCCATCGTGTATTTCGGATCAATGTTAATGATGTTGGCACTAAGACCATATACCGAATGAAAGTTCAATTCCACTTCGACGAGTATTTGCATACCATTTTGCAGACGCGCACCTGTTTCCTGCTCGAAATACGGTCGCAACAGCGCATAAACATTCGCCCAACACGTTGCACGGAGTTTGGCTGACAACAAACCCGTCTCAGCTTTTTCAACTAAATCCAAATAACAATGCCCCGCCTTTTCACTAATGGAAGCTATCTCAGCACGCACCCAATATGATGAGTCCGTTTCGCATGAAATAACGTCTTCGATAATAGCACAGAGTTGAGAAAGAGAATATTGATTCATATTGATTAGTTAACAGAGATTACAGAAAGTGTACAAAATGCTGTCAACGCGGCAGCAACGCCAATCAGCCACCACGGCGAATGGCGGAAAGTCAGGTATGCCGCCGTAATAACAGCATAAAGCAATAGCGCCATAGTTGGCGTTACAGGCAGTGTCCAAACAGCCCCCGGCAGGCTTTCGAGCCAAGCTGTAAAATGATTGAGCGCATATGTTCCCCATTGCAGCGGATAAGCCAACACAGCAGCAAAAGGCAGCCAACCAATAGTCAGCGCTGCAAGAGCAGTTATCGTCAACAACCAAGCCAGCGGAATCACTACAAGATTGGTGAACATAAAGTAATTGGACGTTTGTCCAAAATATAGCAATGTCAACGGCAATGTTCCTATCTGCGCAGCCAAAGAAACAATCACCAAATCCCGGAAGTACCTGACGAACCAACGTAATGGTTTCCATGCGAATTTGGGTGTCGGGCATAAACGCGTAAGCGGTGGCACTAAAAGCAAGATAGCCGTCACTGCTGCAAAAGAGAGCTGAAAACTTACCGCGAACAAGTCATTCGGACGAAAAACAAGTATAAAGAAGGCCGCCGCCGCAACCGTATTCAAGCTGACCGGATTGCGATAAGCCATATAGGCAATTTGGGCAATGGTCAACATAAGCACGCTTCGGGTGACACTGGGACTGAGTCCTGTTATCAAAGCGTAAGCCCACATAATAAGGATGATAATTACTCCGTTAACAATGCGATGTCCTTGTGCCTCATAAAGCGGTTTGAAACGTCCAAAGCAAGTTATCAACATTGTGATGACAAGATAAATAATCCCCGTATGCAGACCGCTGACCGCCAGTATGTGTGATGCACCTGCACGCTGAAAAGAGCGTTTAATATCCGGATCAAGGTCCTCGCGATAGCCCAAGGTAAGCGCCGAAAGCGTGCCGACTTCTGTTTTAGCGATGCCGAGTTCACGGTATCGCTGACAAAGACGATGCTGGAGTTGTTTGGCACGTTGGGACACAGAAAGATGCTCTACATGCCCGACAATCTGCCAGTCTTCAGGACGCACAAACGCCTGCCCGACAATACCTTGACGCCTCAAATAACGTGCATAATCAAATGAACCGATTGAATCGGGACGACGCACCTTTGCGCGGACTGAAATGATATCTCCCAGTTCAGGGAACGAGCGCATAGAATCCTTGCGAAGATATACATATATATTACCGGCTGTATAACGAAACGTCTTGGACTTTTCAACCGGATAATCATTAATAACCAACTGAAAGTTACATATCGAATCAAGCCATGGGACTTCCGTATCTTGTAAGAGATTAAAAGGTTTCCCCGTGCGGTCACAGCATAAAATTCCCACAACAAGCGGGAGCAGTAACACCACAAACGGATGAGCCCGCAGCCATTCGGTCATATTAATGAAGCATTTGATGAATAGCTTGTTCGGGATTTGGTGCGTTGAAAACGGCACTTCCGGCTACCAGCACATCCGCACCTGCCGCAAATAATTCATGCGCATTTTCACAATTCACACCTCCATCAATCTCGACCAGCGTATTCAGTCCTCGCTCATTAATTTTTTGGCGTATATAACGCAGTTTATCAAAGGTTTCCGGAATAAACTTTTGCCCGCCAAAGCCAGCAAAGACAGACATAAGAAGTACCATATCCACTTGTTCAAGATATGGGTCAAGCCGCTTAACCTCAATATCCGGATTAATGGTAAGACAGGTACGCACTCCTTTGTTGCGAATGAGTTGCAGGATAGGTAACGGGTCATCGACCGCTTCAAGGTGGAAACCAACCGACCATGCCCCTGCATCACAAAAGCGCTCTACATACTTTTCCGGATGAACAATCATGAGATGCACGTCAAGCGGTTTAGTGGCGTATTTCTTAAGAGGTACCATGACAGGAAAGCCGAATGATATATTTGGTACAAAAGTACCATCCATAACGTCCACATGAATCCATTCGGCTTCACTACGATTCAGCATTTCGATGTCTTGTCTGAGGTCGCCGAAATCAGCGCTCAGGACAGATGGAGCAATGATTTTCATACTATTAGTTATTGGTTGTTAGATATTCGACCGCGCGTTTAGTGATTTCATCGTCCCTTTCAAACAATGGGAAGAATCCTTCATCTCCAAGCATATTCCGAACGATATAGGCATTTATCAAGCGTTCAACAAGAGGCTTGGATTTATCGATTTGTGCTTGGTCAGGTTCAATACCTTTGGTCTTTACGAAATGGACGAACTCAGGTAACCAATTAGCGGATTTAAGGTATTTTTCAAGAGCCTGCCAGTCTTTATACTTTGCTAATTCTTTGCGATGACGGTCTGTATATTGGTATGCAAATTGATAGGTATAAGCGTGGTTGACACATTTGTTGAACCACGGCGTATAAAGCGTCGTATCGCGTCCCACAAAGATATCGGGCATGATTCCGCCACCACCATACATTTTGCGACCTGCTTTGGTATAATACACGGTACTATCCTTGAGATGGACACTATCCGCCGAATAAAACTCTCCATGCTCATAACGATCCAGCAGGTCTTTTTCATAATCTTCCTGATCGCCTAATGTATAAGGTTTCTGGATGCTTCGTCCTGAAGGCGTATAGTAACGCGCTACGGTCAATCGCACAGCAGAACCGTCATAGAACGGCATTTGCTGTTGCACCAGTCCTTTACCAAAAGAACGGCGTCCAATAATGGTAGCACGGTCGTTGTCTTGCATTGCACCGGAGAATATCTCCGAAGCGGAAGCAGAGAAATTATCTATCAATACGACCAAGGGCACATTTTTAAATCGTCCGCCTCCATTTGCACGCGCCTCATAACGCGGATAGGCACGACCTTCTGCATATACAATCAAATCCCCTGATTGCAGAAATTCGTTACACATCTTGATAGCCTGATCCATGTAACCACCTGAATTCTCTCGCAAGTCTATGATAAACTTCTTGGCACCTTGCGCACTAAGTTCTGCCAGCGCTCCGATAAACTCGGCATACGTATTTTCGCCGAACTTATTGACACGTATAAACCCTATCTTGGCAGAAGACTGCGCTGGGGCAATGATGAACTTTGCATCGACAGAATGTACCGGTATATCGCCGCGAGTAATGGTATAGTGTAAGATTTCAGGCGTTCCCGCACGCTTGATACCAATTGTGACTTTAGTACCTTTTTCGCCGCGAAGTGTGTGCATTACTTTCTCGTTGTTAATACCTTTTCCCGTGAAATTGGAATCGTTCACCTCGATAATCTTGTCTCCCGCCAATACACCAACGCCTTCACTCGGACCACCTGAAATGACGGCTACGATGCTAATGGTATCATTCTGTATCGAAAATTGAACACCGATGCCGGAGAACGATGATGATAGTTCGGAATTCACCAGCTCAAGGTCTTTTTTGGGAATGTACGAAGAATGCGGGTCAAGTTTCTTGACCATTTCCTCCATTACCTCATCGGTTATAGAATCCATGTTCAGTTCATCCACATATGCCGTTTTCATCAGTTGTAGCATTTGCTCAATCTTAGAATCGGGTTGTGAGTACAATTGTCCATTTTGGATGTAGAATCGTTGTGCATTTGCTTTATTGCTAATGGCATTACCCAGCAAAAAGCCGAGTAAGATGCAAGCGATTGTAAGTGTTGGAAGGATGTATTTTTTCATTTTCTTACTTTTTTATCAAGATACGGAAAGCGTCCGCTACTTTTGCTACAGGAATTAATTGAATAGGATATTCCGCTCTGTCGAGTTTTTGTCCTGCCGGCACAAGCATACGCTTAAAACCAAGTTTATGCGCTTCTTGGATGCGTTGCTCCATCCGTGGGACAGGACGAATCTCGCCTGCCAATCCGACTTCACCGGTAATGGCTGTAAGCGGGTCAAGGGGAATATCCATATTAGAGGATAAGACGGCTGCCAAAACCGCAAGGTCAATCGCGGTATCATTGACACGCAGTCCGCCCGCTATATTGAGGAAAACGTCTTTTTGGAGCAATTTGAATCCAATTCGCTTTTCCAACACAGCTAACAGCATACTCAAACGGCGCGTATCAAAACCGGTGGAAGTACGTTGCGGCGTACCATAAGCAGCCGAAGCGACCAAAGCCTGTACTTCGATCAAGAATGGCCGGGCACCTTCTATAGCCGCAGCAATCGCTATACCGGAAAGTCCTTCCCGTGCGGTTGATAGCAACAATTCCGAAGGATTGGTCACTTCGCGCAAACCTGAAGGCTGCATTTCATAAATACCTAATTCCGAAGTTGAACCAAAGCGGTTCTTTTGCGAACGGAGAATACGGTATAAATGCTGGTGATCGCCTTCAAACTGCAAAACGGTATCCACAATGTGCTCCAAGACTTTCGGTCCTGCCAAAGAGCCTTCTTTATTGATGTGACCTATTATAATAAATGGGATATTCGTCTGTTTGGCAAATTGGAGAATGCGAGCCGCACATTCACGAACCTGCGTCAACGAACCGATGGAAGCCTCTATATCTCCCGTTACAATAGTTTGTATGGAATCGATGACTACAATCTCAGGCTGAATATCCTTCACTTGATTGAGTATGCGTTCAAGTGATGTCTCTGCAATCAGATACAGGTTTTCAGGTTTTCCCTCAAGTCGTGAGGCGCGTAACCGGACTTGATTGACAGACTCCTCGCCAGTCGCATAAAGCGTTTTACGCTCGCCTTGTTGCATCAGTACTTGCAGAGCAAGCGTAGATTTTCCTATTCCCGGTTCACCGCCAAGCAGCACAAGACTGCCGGGAACCAAACCGCCTCCCAATACTCTGTCAAATTCATTATTATGCAATGGTATCCGCGGTTCGGATTGCGTTTCAATATCCTGTAATAACTGCGCCGGTTTAGACGAGGTTCTTTCGAGACGCTGCCGAGACGCTGCCGAAACGCTAACTTCCTCTTCGTATGTCCCCCACTCTCCACAAACAGGACAACGTCCCAACATCTGAGGTGCTTTCGCTCCACAGGAAGAACATACATATTGGATGGTCGTTTTAGCCATTAGAATTCAATCTTGGTGCGTTCAACAGCAAGAATCGTGTTCGGAAACACTTCTTGCGCTTCGTGTAAAAATTTTGTATGGTCATCTTCGCGAGAAGAGAAGTGCCCAATTAACAGTTGCTTTGCCTGTGCCTTAAGCGCAATCGAGGCAGCCTGTTTGGCTGTAGAGTGCATCGTGATGGGGCACTTGTCCACAAACTGCTCTGTATAAGTTGATTCGTGGAAAAGCAGATCCACTCCTTCAATTTGTGCAATCACGCGTTCCGTATATTGCGTATCAGAAAGATAAGCGTAACGCTTATTAGATTGAACATAGAACTCACCGGTTTCAAGATTCTTTTTCCGATGATGCTCGGTGAAAAGGAAACCACAAGTTGGCACTTTATGCTTGAGCGGAATAGTTTCCACGGTCACAGTACGATCCTCAAATATAACTTCTTGCTTACGAGGATTGATTGGATGGAATATCAGGTCATATGTCAACTCAGTGCAATGGTAATCCAGCATAGGCCGCAGCAGTTTCTCCAAATCTGGATGGGCATAGATGTGCAAAGGCTGTATGCGGTGCATCATACCAAATGTCGATATCAGTCCCATCAATCCGAAACAATGGTCACCGTGCAAATGCGAAATGAATATTGAATACAGTCGCGCTGTCTTCAGTCCCATTTGGCGCATTGTCAATTGAATGCCTTCTCCACAATCAATAAGAAACGACTTATCGCCCAAAGTAAGCATTTGTCCCGAAGGGGAGTTTTGGAAAGTGGGTAGTGCGCTACCTGAACCTAATATGGTGACAGAACCGGTCATGTGTCAACGTTCAATGTTTCAAGTTATTAAGCAATGTACGGATTTTATCGCCTAAAGCGGATTTCTTTTTAATGTGTTCCAATACAGCATTCACGAATGGATTGCTGTCAAAGGAGCCGCGCACGGATTCAAAGTCAGCCTGCTGTTGGGACGCATCTCCATCCACACCGAAGCCTGTTTGCGAATTGAGGTCAAACTCTTTACGGGCATCATTATAAATCATCTTGTCAAGATCTACAACTGCCTTTTGCCAGTTATCAATTAACTGCAACGCCTCATCTAATGTGATTTGTTCGATAGGATGACCGAGTTCGTGCGCAATCTTGTCGGCAGCCCATGTCCATTCATACGTATAATAATTCGTATGCATTTCGATGAAACGTTTGCGCACGTCTTCTAAAGAAAGTTTGTTTTGCTCCAATTCATCCAACATCTTTGTCACTTCACCGCGCGGTGCAATCAGTCCTGCCAAATCCACCCATTCTCCTTGTCCGACAGACGTATCCGGGATAAGTGCCTTTTGCAAATCCGCCAACGAATGAATGGTATCTGCTTTCTTCTCTATGCGGGAGATAAACGAATTTCCAAGGAACTTGCGAATACCGATTGTGTATAATTCAATGCCATGTACCAGAGACGTATTGCGAATCTTGCAGTTTCTATAACCATACACTTCCGTATTTGCACCCGACAAGTTTTGTATCTCTTGCAGCACTTCACGCCCGTGCCACATCTTTTGTACCGTATATGGCGAAAGAAGATTGAAGTTTATTTGGTCAAGCAACTCCGGATCTTTGCGATTATCACGCTTCGGCCATTTCTGCGCATCGCGGATAGTTCCCACGGTTCGCAGATTAGCTCCGGGAACAAGATAGGATTCGGAGTTATTCTCAATCAAATAAGAGAACGGCAGATCGGATGTGTCGGCATGATGCGTATGTCTTCCCATAACCAGAGAGAATGCTCCAATCCGTGAAGGCCACAAGAGGTAAGAATCCGAGGTAGTCTTTGCGCCCCGTTCTGCTACACCTTGGTGAATCGGACCAAGTTTGTACATGTGATTTGATTGGTTGCTTCCTGAACCGGCATTGAGGAAAGAGAACATTCCGGCAATAAGCAAAGTTGACTTGTGGTGTGTAACGGTATATGGTCCGGCAAAGATGGCACAGGCTTCTCCGTGCATTCCCTGGCAATTACTGAAGAACAATGATTCTCCGGCAGAATAGTGCTTGTCAAAAATACATCCTTGTCCCACAAAACACTTATCCACAATCGTTGAATCACCAATCTCTACGCCTGAGCAAATGATGAAATCGGTACATTTAACGCCAGAGCCGAGTTTGACAGGAGCGTACTTGTTGGAATTGACGGAACCGTTTTTGAGTCGGGATGTGCCGGCAATTTGTGCATTGTCACCGATGCGGACATTCTTAATACTACCGCAGTTGAGAATACGCACATTCTCACCAATTTCTCCTATACTCGACTCTTGTTGCTTGGAATATTCATCTATCAAATGCTCCAAATTAGCAATCATTTGCGGACGATGACGATAAAGCGTCAATATATATGCCAAACTGGCAGAGAGTTCATTGAAAATAGGAATTTCACGTCCTCCGCCTTCATTCATCACCGGTACACGCACACCATTACCGAAGGTTGAAACCCCATCCACAAGAATGGCATTCACATTCTCAATACAAGTATTGGCACCAATACGGTAATTGGCAATATAATTATGTATATTATATAGGTGGCAATTATCGCCGATAACCACATTATGCAACGTCGCATGGTAAATTCCTGCGTGTACTTGCAGACCACCCGGCAGATCGAAATCGCAATCAAACTTACCCAGTTCACAATGTCCGGAGAAACGTGTATCGCGTACATACTGCGGTTTGAATTCCTCGGAAACAAGCACATTCGCCCAATTTTCCGCTGCACAATTATTTTGCTCAAGCAAAGCTATTTCAGCCGATGTTAAAGCTCTCATAAATGCTTATTTTGAAAGGTAAATGCGTGTGAACACTTTCTTGGTATATTCCGGAAAGTCACCGTTAAAGAGCCAACTGTAGTAGCCCATATCGCGACGGAACACATCAATTACTCTTTTATCTTTATATTTTCCGAAGTTGAAACACTCTACTCCTTCTGCGTCATAGTAGATACGTCCTGCGAAGTCTGCAAAACGTTGTTTGCCCTGCGTATATTCTGCAAGTTCAGGCACAGACACCGGCAAATCATACTTGTCCAGTTGCGCCAGCAGCACTTCATATGTAGCCATCGTATCCGCATTCGCAGAATGAGCACCTTCAAGGTCCTTTCCACAATAGAACTTATATGCAGCAGTCAAGTTACGCGGCTCATTCTTTGTGAAGATGGTAAAGACATCTATCATCTGCATTTTCTTCAAGTCAATGCATACAGTTGTACGTGCAAATTCTTCCGCAAGCAACGGCACATCAAAGTGATTGGAGTTATATCCTGCAAGGTCACATCCTTCAAACACAGTAGCCACTTCAGCGGCAATCTGCTTGAATGTCGGACAATCGCGAACGTCGTCATCATATATGCCATGCACATTGGACGCTTCTACAGGAATATGCATTTGCACCTCCTCTCCATTTTGTGTGACAACCGGCTTAACGCGGTACGTTTTACCTTCAGACGAACCGTTCGGGTAGAGTTTGTAATAACTCAACTCAACGATTCTGTCGGTAGCAATATTTACTCCCGTAGTTTCCAAGTCAAAGAAAACCAGCGGGCGGGAAAGTTGTAATTTCAAGACTTCAGTATTTCAAGATTTCACTATTCAAAAGTGCTGTTAATCATTCAACAGCATCGGCATCAAGAGTGTCAGGACATCTTGATTTTCTTCATTCTCAACCGGCATAATCAATCCGGCACGAGCTGGATCAGCCAATTCCAACATTACCTCGTCGCAAGTGATTGCGTTGAGAATCTCAATGAGGAAGGGAGCCTTGAATCCGATAGCCATAGCAGCTCCTGTATATGAGCAAGCGATTGTTTCTTCTGCACTGGTAGAGAAGTCGATATCTTGCGAGGAAATCTTAATCTGGTTCTCGCTCAGCGCCAATTTCAGCAAGCTGGTACCTGTATTTGCAAATACGGCAACACGTTTACAAGCATTCACAAATGTTTGGCGGTCCACAACGACTTTGTTTTGGTTGTTCTGCGGAATTACGGCATTATAGTTGGGGAATCGTCCTTCGATTTGACGGCAAACGACGAGTGTCTGTCCGAATTCAAAACGTGCATTCTTTTGTCCGAAGATAATAGTAACATTGCCTTCCTCTTTAGCCAAAACGGTGCGCAGCAGATTAGCCGGTTTTTTCGGCAGGATAAAGTTCATTGGTGTGGGTGACGAAACAGAAGTGTTCGTATAGCGCACGAGGCGATGTGCATCCGTAGCGACCAAGACAATGCGGTCTTCGAGCAAATCGAAATAGATACCATTCATGACCGGACGCAGTTCGTCATCGGCAGTGCAGAAGATAGTGCGGTTGATTGCATCGAGCAACATTTCTGCGGGCAGTTCAATACGGCCGACTTGCTCACCGTCCAACGGCATTTCAGGATATTCGTTTCCATTAGCGCCAACAAAGGAATATACGCCATTCGCACTGGTGATGTTAATGGAGAAGTTTGCATCATCAATAGCGAAAGTAAGCGGTTGCTCCGGGAATTCCTTCAGTGTTTCGAGCAACAATTTCGCGCCACTGGCAACTTTTCCTTGTCCTTCGGGATTCTCAACCTCAATGGTAGTACGAATAGTTGTTTCTCCGTCTGAGGCAGTCATAGTAAGTTGATTGCCTTGCAGGTCAAAGAGGATATCCTCCAAGATTTGAAGACTGTTTTTGGGAGCAATTACTTTGCTCAATGCTTGCAGTTGTGCAAACAGTTTGGAACTTGATACGTTAAATTTCATATGTTTATTATTTTTAAATTATTTCATTTCACGTGTTTTGTGCGGAATTGCCGAACGTGTTGCATTATAGCAGTCATAGCACAACACAAATCTTTCACGGCGGCTGATGATAATCATTCCGATGTTGAGTTGTCTGCCGCAACATTCGCAGGTAAACGGCTCTTTCTGCTTATATTGCTGTTTGTCCGCACATAAGGTGAGTCGTTTCATTATCTGCTCTTTGTTCGCTTCTCTTTTAGCCAACGTTTCGGCAGTATCGGGCGACTCAATAGGTTTATTCGCAGCGGCTTCGTTTGCGACAGCTTTTTGCATGTTTTTCGGCGTATGTGCTTCCTGTGACGATGTTACGACAAATGCCTTAGGCATTCGCATAATCAGGTCTTTGTTTGCAGCCCAATCAGAGAAATGTGCTTTCTCGTAGTGTTTGAGTATCGCCTCCGCATTAAGCGGCAGTTTAACACCACACTTGCGGCAATAATAGGTAGTAGAGTCTGCCATAGTATTTTGATTTTAAATGTTATAACGTTTTCAGGTATTTATCTGCATCGAGAGCAGCTTTGCATCCGGATCCAGCGGCAACGACAGCTTGTCTGTATTTAGGATCGCAGCAGTCCCCGGCAGCAAAAACTCCGTGTGCACCGATACAAGCCTGCGAATCTGCCTCCGTTTTAAGGTAGCCTTCCGCATCCATTTCAAGTTGTCCGCGGAAGAGTTGCGTATTGGGATGATGTCCGATAGCGAGGAAAAATCCGTCAATATCGATATGATGTATTTGCTCATCTGCTTCGCCTTTCCGGTACACGAGATCAGCCCCTTGTACTTTTCCATCTCCCGTAAGTTGGAGCGTGTTATGCTCAAACAGTACTTCTATTTTGGGATTGTTTAATACTCTGTCTTGCATGATTTGCGAAGCGCGCAGAAACGGTTTGCGTACAATCAGATACACTTTTTCACAGAGATTAGCCAAGTATTGTGCTTCTTCGCAAGCGGTATCTCCTCCGCCAACAACTGCGACCGTTTTTTTGCGGTAGAAGAATCCATCACAAGTAGCGCAAGCACTGACTCCTCTGCCGCGATACGTTTCTTCGGATGGGATGCCGAGATATCTGGCAGAAGCTCCGGTAGCAATAATCAGCGCGTCTGTTTCATACAAGTCTGTATCTTCAACCCACACTTTATGGGGTTTTCCCAATTCCACTTTCGTTACGATACCACTGATAAATTGTGTACCAAACCGTTCCGCTTGGCGGCGCAAATCATCCATCATTTGGAACGGCTCTACGCCATCGGGATATCCCGGGAAGTTCTCGACCTCGGTGGTAGTCATAAGCTGTCCTCCGAGTTGCGGTCCTTCAATAAGGATGGGATTCAAATTGGCACGTGCGGCATAAATGGCTGCGGTATAACCAGCAGGTCCAGAGCCGATGATGATGATGTTATGTGGTTCCATAGACAAATAGGATTAATTATCTTAAATCATTGACAAAGGCGGTCGGATAATCAGTTGCTTGCAATTGATATTTACCAAAGGGTTGCTGTACATAGATAGCGTTTTTGAGCGAAAGCGTAGTTACTTTCTTTCCTTCGTGAATTTCCGCCCGTATGGGTATTTCGTTTTTATCCAATGTCAGCACAAACCGTTGTATGCCAATCGTTTGGTCTTTCGGGGTTAGCGTAATGATAGTTTGTCCGTTATTGGCGGTCCGTTCGGTTATGTTACAAACCTTGCTGAGTGCCCGTGCATAGAGGAATGGATTGGTTTCCATCAATTCCTGTTCCGTGGGATGCGAGAGCGTGAGTTCATCGGTATCCGCCTGATATAGATAGAGCGTTTTTCCATCGTACGCAGCTTCCATATCGAGGAAGTTCAGCCGAAACTGCTCCCCGCACATGGTCACATTGCCAATATAGTTGATTGGTTGTGTCGCATCGGCAGAGATGGTCAGTGTGAAATCCGACTGGAGTGTTTTAGTCTCCAATCCTGTCAGAAACGAACTCAACGCTGTTAATATGACCAATAAAAATGTCAAAATATCAATTATCAATTGTCAATTGTCAATTAGACGTTGAGCGACTCCAAAAGTCGCTCCAACGACTCCATATCCTGAATCAGCACATCTCGTCCTTTAGGTCCTTTATTCGGTCCGACAACTCCTGTTGCCTCCAATTGGTCGGAGAGTTTGCCGGCACGGTTGTATCCGATTTCAAACGCCCGTTGCAATCGCGAGGTAGAACCTTCCTGCTTGCTCACCACATATCGTGCCACATCGGCAAACATCGGATCCAAACGCTTGATATCCACACTTCCGGGCGCGACTTCTTCTTGTCCTTCGGGCACATATTCAGGCAGTTGATACGGCTGCGCATACCCTTGCTGGCTATGGATATGCTCCACAATAGCTTCGACCTCTGGCGTATCGACAAATGCACATTGGATACGCGTCAAGTCACCACCACCGGAATACAACATATCGCCTTTACCTATCAGCTGGTCAGCTCCTTTGGTATCCAAAACCGTACGGCTATCCACTACCGATTGTGTGCGGAAAGCAATACGGGTCGGGATATTCGCTTTAATCGTACCGGTAACAATCTTCACATCCGGACGCTGTGTGGCAAGAATCATGTGCATTCCCACGGCACGCGCTTTCTGTGCAAGCCGCTGAATCGGACGTTCCACTTCCTTGCCTGCCTGCATGATAAAATCGCCATACTCGTCAATTACAATCACCAGATAAGGCATATAATGGTGGTGTACTATTTTCTTGTAAGCAACATTTTCCACGTCTTTCTCGGGATTCAGTACACGCGAAACGTACTTCTCGTTGTAATCCTCCACCTTTCGGCAATTGGCGTCCGCGAGCAGCGAATACCTGTCTTCCATTTCAATCACGAGCGAGTTCAAGGTGTTAATAACCTTTTGGCAGTCGGTGATGATAATATCTCTGTCGTCCTGATCCGGCATCGCAGCCATATAATGCTTCAGCAGCGGTTTGTAGATGGAGAACTCGACCATCTTCGGGTCCACCAGAACAAACTTCAACTCGGCTGGATGTTTCTTGTATAGAAGCGACGTGATAATGGCATTCAAACCAACCGATTTACCTTGTCCTGTAGCTCCGGCTACCAGCAAGTGCGGTGTTTTGGCGAGGTCAAAGCAGAACACTTCGTTGGTAATCGTTCGTCCAATAGCCACCGGCAGACGCATTTTCTGCTCTTCCTGAAAACGCTTGGATGCAATCACGGAGTGCATTGACACCACTTGCGGTTTCTCGTTCGGCACCTCAATACCCACAGTGCCTTTTCCCGGCATGGGGGCAATAATACGGATACCGATAGCCGAGAGCGAAAGCATGATATCGTTTTCCAGCACTTGTATCTTCGCAATGCGTACGCCCGCCTTTGGAACGACTTCATACAGCGTCACTGTCGGACCGACTGTTGCTTTGATTTGTTCAATTTCTATGCCGTAGTTGCGCAAGGTAGTCACAATGCGGTTGGCATTTGCCTGCTGCTCCTCCTGATTGATTACAGGAGCGGTCTCGTTGTCATACACTTTCAACAGGTCGAGCGTCGGGAACTTATAGAACTCCAAGTCTTTGCGGGGATCAAAGGGTTCCTGCTGTTTGACGAGTTCCACAGCTTCGGTGTCCTTGATATCCAAATCGGTATTTTCTCCACCCTGCTTTGAATCGTCTTCAGTTTCCGGTTTTTCGTCATCTTCTGCTGCCGATTGGTTGTCTTCGTCTTTCGGAGTCTCCGGATTCTCAATAGTAACGGTGATTGTGCCATCCTGATTTACCGGATTGTCTTCATCCTCCGGTGTTTCGCCATTGAGATCCAAGATGATTTCCGTTCCTGTCGGGTCGTTGTTTTGCGGCAGTGGATTGTCTATCGGAATTACCGGCTCAACGGGCTCTTTCGGTTTGCGTTTAAGCTTATTCAGACACCAGTGGCCGAACTGCTTCATCTTCGGGATAAAGTTGTCATCAGCGATAACAAGGAATACTATCAATATGGCGACAAGGATAATCGTGGTGCCAATCGGCTGGACATAGCTCGTTATCAATCCGCTCAACCACTCGCCATGCGCACCTCCCCAGCGGAAAAACATATCGGCGCCGGTCGTGTCTTGAATAAAACTCAGTGCCACACTCCCCCATAGCACCCAAAAGATACTGCAGAACAAGAGTTTCCACGGTCCGGTTGTCGCCACTTTCATCAGCCGAAGCGCATACAAAACCGCCATTACGATGAACACAATCGACACAAAGCCAAATGATCCGTCCACCATAAACGCCGCCATCCGCGCACCGGGCAAACCCATGAGATTAGCGAACTGCGCGCGTGCTTCGATACGCTCGGCATGAGACATTTGGAGCAAGCTCGAGTCCTGCGCGCCCGTAAAGAAATAACTTGCCCACGCCAAAAACGCGAACAGCGCAAACGCCATCAAAATAACTGCACAACTGATTTGTGTGCGGCGGTCAAGAAAGAACGCCTTTATTTGCGGCCATAGCGGCTGATTTTCCACCTCGATCTCTTGTGCTCCGCGGCGGCGTGAATCGTCCATGTTAATAGTATGTGTCGGTTTTCTCGGCATAATAATCCATTTTAGCGCGCAAAGGTACTAAAAAAAATTGAAACGTGCAAATAAATTATCATTTTTTTCCGCATAAGTGATAAATTTATCCCGAATAGAAGCATAATCAACTTTTCCCATATCTTTCTTCATTTATTTTTTCCGACATTCAATGTCGGTGTGACACCTTCCTTACATTCGCCGCGACCATCACGGGACCATCTCCTGACGCAAACCCGTTTCAAAAACGAGACATATACAATATAACCCGCTATTCCCCCCATTGCAACGTTTTGCAACACTTCGCAGCATAAAAATGATTTTTTTCGTCATTTTGACACTTGCAAATAGCAAAATGGAGCGGTTATTGGCAAGATAATCGAGCGATGTCATATCTATATCCGGATAGCCCGGCAAATCGGGTATCGGGTCACAAACATCCATCCACTCCAGCTGCTCGTGCGGCGGACTTCCGATTGTAGTACTTCGCGGCCGGACTTATTTTAGTCCAATATGTTTCAAAGTCCATAAATAAATATTTTTTTTGTTTTAGTCTGTTTCGCCTGTCCAGTCCTGTCAAGTCCTTAGGGGGATTTAGGGGAACTAAACAGACTAGACAGACTAAGCATTTTTCTTTATTAATTTTCTTTTTTGCTTCTTTTTTCTTTTATCAGCTTTCTTTTTCAAAGTAAGCCTCTAACGATCTGCTTCGCTGTATGGCGATTTGACATTTGTGGAATTGGACGGCAAAAAAACTATTTTAACCTTATTTATGCAAGCATAATAATTTTTTTTCGCTAAAAGTTTGCAGGTTTCGAAAATTTGTTGTAATTTTGCAAATTATTTGTGAAAATGTGTCATGGAACATTGCGAAGACCAAAATACAAGTGCCTGCAGTTGTTGCGCATTTAAGGAACGCTGCGCCATTGATGACAACCGCTACAGCCGTGCACAACGGTGGAAAGCAGTTGCGATTGCATATATTGTGCCGTTTGTGCTACTTGCCTGTACAATCGTTGTGGCTGACGCGTTCACAGACGATGAGTATCTGATAGGCGGTTTGGCACTCGGCGTATTAGTCATATACTACCTTATATTATTTTGGGCAAAGCCCGAAGTCAAAAAGACGAACTAATTGAAACAACAAACGATATGAACATTTTACTGATTTCTTTGCTTGTATTGGGCGCAACAGGACTGATAGCCGCTGTGCTTCTGTTCGTGATTGCAAGCCGGTTCAAGGTTGAAGAAGACCCCCGAATTGACCAAGTGACAGAGGTTCTTCCGGGCGCGAATTGCGGCGGTTGCGGTTTTGCGGGCTGTCGCGCATTGGCAGAAGCATGTGTGAAAGCAGACAGCCTGGAAGGCTTGAGTTGCCCCGTTGGTGGCACTGCTACGATGGAAAAAGTGGCAGGAATCCTCGGCTTGCAGGCATCAGCGACAGAACCGGTCGTTGCAGTTGTCCGTTGTAACGGTACTTGCGAAGCACGTCCGCGGACGAGCGAGTTCAACGGCACACGTACCTGCCGGATTATGCACTCATGCTATGTCGGCGAAACGGGTTGCGCATTCGGTTGCTTAGGCTGCGGAGACTGCGCGGAAGCGTGTCAGTTTGACGCCATTCACATCAATCCCGAAACAGGCATCGCAGAAGTGGATGAATCCAAATGCGTGGCTTGCGGCAAGTGCGTAAAAGCTTGCCCGCGCGGACTGATTGAATTGCGCAAGAAAGGTGACGACGGCGCCAAGATGGTTGTACTATGCAACAACAAAGACAAAGGCGCCATTGCCCGCAAGAACTGCAAAAACGCATGTATTGGTTGCGGTAAATGCCAAACTGTCTGCGGCTTCGACGCCATCAAAGTAGAAAATAACCTCGCCTATATTGATGCCGAAAAATGCGCATTGTGCCGCGAGTGTGAAGCAGCTTGTCCGACAGGCGCAATCCACGGACTGAACCTGCCCGAGTTAACACAGAAAGCCAAACCTGCCGCTACAGCTCCTGCAGAACCAACAGCACAAGAGAACGGCACCAGCACCTTCGATCCGGTTTGTGCCGCTATGATTCGCTCGCTGGTCACCAAACGCGCACAATTCCCCTATCTGCAAGAACTGGCTCAAAAAAAGTAATTAACCATTAGAAACCTTGGACAATGAGTACATTCAAAATTGGCGGAGTTCATCCGCACGACAATAAACAATATAGCGCACACCAGCCGATAAGCGACTGCCCGCTACCTAAAAAAGCCATTATCCCGCTTGTACAACATATCGGTGCGCCGGCGCAACCGATTGTAGAGAAAGGCGAGAAAGTGCGTGTGGGACAGTTGATTGCAAAAGCCGGAGGATTTGTCAGCGCAAATGTCCACGCCCCTTTCAGCGGAACTATTACCAAAATCGATACAACCACCGATGCCTGGGGATTGAGTATGCCGGCAATCTTTATGGATGTGGAAGGCGACTTGTGGATGGACGGCATAGATTCGTCCGACGACCTTGTGCGTGAGACGACATTAGAACCCAAAGAGATTATAGACCGTATCACAGCGGCCGGTATCGTCGGATTAGGCGGTGCATGTTTCCCGACACATGTCAAACTGATGCCACCTCCCGGCAAAAAAGCCGAAGTACTGATTGTAAACGGCGTGGAGTGCGAACCGTATCTGACCTGCGACCACCAACTGATGATGGAACGCGGCGAGGAACTGATTATCGGTATTCAGTTGCTGATGCGCGCCTTGGGCATACAGCGCGCAATAATCGGCATTGAGAAGAACAAACCCGATGCGATTGCGCACATGCAGAAACTTGCCAGCCGTGTGTTAGGCGTTTCGGTGATGCCGCTGAATCTCAAGTACCCGCAAGGTGGTGAGAAGCAGCTCATTGATGCATGTATTGGCCGTCAAGTACCCAGCGGCGCACTGCCGATTGAAGTGGGCGCAGTGGTTGATAACGTTGCTACCGTTTTTGCCGTTTATGAGGCAGTGCTCAAGCGCAAACCGCTTATCTCGCGTATTGTAACAGTCACCGGACCCAACGTAGCAAAGCCCGGCAACTACCGTGTACGCTTCGGCACACCGCTGACCGACTTGGTCGAACTTGCAGGCGGAGTTCCCGAGAATACCGGCAAGATTATCGGCGGTGGTCCGATGATGGGCCGCGCAATGAACAACCTTGACATGCCCGCCAATAAACGTGTCAGCGGCCTGTTGTTCTTGCCGGAAGAAGAGTCGCGCCGCGTGGAACCGGAGAACTGTATCCGTTGTGCCAAGTGCGTCAGTGCGTGCCCGATGGGACTGGAGCCTTATCTGCTTGCCCGGCAGGCAGAACTGCAACAATGGGATGGTATGGAAGCGCACAATATCATGGATTGTATCGAATGTGGCTGCTGTACGTTTACATGCCCAAGCCACAGACCTTTGCTGGACTTCGTACGACTCGGAAAAGCAACGGTCGGAGGCATCTTACGCGCTCGTAGTGCCAAGAAATAAGTATTGAGTAAATAATGAATTAATTGCAAATCAAATGAATAAATTAATCGTTGCTCCTGCGCCTCATGTTCACAGCGGAGACAGTGTGCGCAGAAATATGTTGCTCGTTATTGTAGCGCTTGTTCCGGCATTTGCCGTGTCCATCGCCGCTTTCGGATGGGGCGTACTCATCACCACAGCTATCAGCATCGTAGCCTGTGTGGCTTTTGAATGGCTGATTGCCAAGTATATTCTCAAACAGCAACCAACCATCAGCGACCTGTCCGCCATCCTGACGGGTCTGTTACTGGCATTCAACCTGCCCAGCAACCTGCCGTGGTGGATAGTGATCATCGGCGCATTTGTTGCTATTGCGATTGGCAAGATGTCATTCGGCGGACTTGGACAAAATGTATTCAACCCAGCCCTCGTTGGACGTGTATTCCTGCTTATCTCGTTCCCTGTTCAGATGACAACTTGGCCGCGCCCGTTAGGCTTTGCAACGCAATATATTGATGCGATGACAGGCGCCACGCCTCTTGCCACGATGAAGCAGATTGTCAAACACGGCGACACGTCGGCCCTCAGCCAACTGCCGGAGCTTTGGGATTCATTTATCGGACTTATAGGCGGTTCGTTCGGTGAAGTGTGCGCGTTAGCACTTATTTTCGGCGGATTGCTGCTGATTTGCCTGCGCGTCATCACTTGGCATATTCCGGTAAGCATTTTGGCAACGGTTGCATTGTTTGCTGCTATAACGGGCTGGTGCGGCGCGCTGCCTGAAGGCATGACAACGGCTAATTATGTGCTGCTGTCGCTTTGCACCGGCGGTCTGATGCTCGGCGCTTTCTTTATGGCAACCGACTATGTGACTTCTCCGATGAGCCCGTGGGGCAAAATCATCTTCGGTATCGGTATCGGTTTTATCGCGATGGTGATCCGTACGTGGGGCGCATATCCCGAAGGTGTTTCGTTCGCGATATTGATTATGAACGCATGTGTACCATTGTTGAACAAGATTCGTCCGAAACGATTCGGGGAAAAGAAAAAATAAAAGATAAACAGCATTTAAAGACTCGTAAGCAAGTAAAATTAAATAATGACGGGTTTGTTGATTGCGATTAAATGAATAAGTACTTATATATATTTTTATGCTACTTCGTAATAACCGGTTTCCATAATATTTGCGAAGCTCAAACAGCCCTTTGGGGAGTTTGGCATTATGAGGATAGTATAAATAATGTGATTGTAAACATCTCTATCGGTGACACGGTAACACGCCCAACTGCTTGGAAGTACGTTCCTTATTATATTGACTACCAATTAATCCGAAACGGCGATACAATCTGCGATTTTGATACACTCAACACGCCGTTTACGTATAAATCGCACACGTGTGCGACATGCCAAGTAAACCTTGTCGATGAGAACAAGCGCTTTTACAAATCCGACAATATATACAGATTTACATATTACGACAAATTATACCATAAACAAACAACCGATTTAAATAGACTTACCATTATAGCGGATACTCTATTATGGTTCATTAACGAAGATGAAGGAGAGTATTTTGACAATGAATCAAATGATTTTGACAAGTTCACTCTACCAAAACAGATGAAACTAATTAGATTAAAATAAAAGCTTATGGCAAAACTACAAAGTACATTTACAAATATGGCGCTGTCTCTGACGTGTATCACGTTAGTGGCCGCCGCAGCGTTGTCAGGTGTGTATCTGCTTACAGAAGCTCAGATTGCACAGCAGAAACGCGAAGCACAGGAAGCCGCCAGAATCGCGGTACTTGCCGGCAACCCGGACGGAGTTGCCATTGAGGCGCAGGCGGACGGATTCGGCGGAGTGATCCGTTTGATGGTCGGCTTTGACCCCGAAGGACATATCTTAGGCTATGAGGTGCTTGAACAACAAGAGACACCGGGACTTGGTACGCATATCGTCGAGTGGTTCAAGAATCCCAACAAACCGGCACAGAACATTATCGGCCGTGTTGCTAACGGTCAGTTCCAAGTATCCAAAGACGGGGGAGACGTGGACGCGATTACAGCGGCTACCATTTCCTCGCGCGCTTTCCTGAAAGCAATTAACCTTGCATACGCCCAGTTCATGCTTGAGCAACACAACACAGAAGTCGAAGCATGGACAGGTGCCAGCCAACCCATAGAATTAGACAAAGAAGAAATGTATGAATGATAAATCGTACATCGTAAATCGTAAATCAATCGTACATCGTAAATCGTAAATCGTACATAAAATGAATAAACCCACACAAACACTATTGAACGGAATTCTGAAAGAGAATCCGACTTTCGGTCTCGTATTGGGCATGTGTCCCACCCTCGCGACCACAACCTCAGCCGACAACGGCATGTTTATGGGCTTGGCAACGATGTTCGTGCTCATTTGCTCGAACGTAGTTATCTCGCTACTCAAGAACCTGATTCCAGACAAAGTGCGAATCCCCTCATTCATCGTTGTGATTGCCACATTCGTAACGCTCGTGCAGCTGCTAATGCAGGCGTATTTGCCCGCTGTCAACGAGAAGCTCGGATTGTTTATCCCGCTGATTGTGGTTAACTGCATTGTATTGGGCAGAGCCGAAGCTTTTGCGGCAAAGAACTCTGTGGGTCTCAGCGCATTGGACGGTCTGGGTATGGGCTTAGGATTTACACTCTCGCTGACACTGCTTGGCGCTGTGCGTGAGATTCTCGGTACCGGTGCAGTGTTCGGCTGCCATCTCTTCCCGGAGAACTACGGAGCCCTCATCTTCGTACTTGCCCCAGGAGCCTTTATCTGTCTCGCGTTCTTGATGGCATTAGTTAAACGCTGGATGAAATAACCCCTAATCAATAATCAATAATCAATAATCAATAATCAATAAACGATAATCGATACAAATATGCTATATTTTTTGATTTTCATATCTGCGATATTCGTTAATAATATCGTTCTCAGCCAATTCCTTGGCATTTGTCCGTTCCTTGGTGTCAGCAAGAAAATCGACACGGCATTAGGTATGGGCGCAGCGGTTACGTTTGTGCTCACGCTGGCTACTATTGTCACCTATCTCTTGCAAAAACTACTTGTTCTCTGGCATATTGAGTTCTTACAAACGATACTGTTCATCCTTGTTATTGCCGCTCTCGTTCAGATGATTGAGATTATCCTCAAGAAAATCTCTCCATCGTTATACGAAGCGTTGGGTGTTTTTCTTCCGCTCATTACCACGAACTGCTGTATTTTAGGTGTGGCGATTCTGGTTGCTAACGGCACGAACAAACTCCCCGTTGGTTTGGACCACAACCTGCTTACAGGCACCCTCTTTGCATTTGCAACAGCCATCGGTTTTGCACTGGCTCTCGTCATCTTTGCCGGCCTGCGTGAACAGCTCAGCATGAACAAGATTCCCAAAGCCATGCAAGGTACCCCGATTGCGCTACTGACAGCCGGACTGCTTGCAATGGCATTTATGGGCTTCTCCGGCGTTGTTTGAGCCACGCTGTTGATAACACTGCTTAAAACCATCTAATACCATAAAACATGTTATTTAAATTAGCCTCATCGCTTCACCACGAAGAACTGAAACTGCCGTTTGAGCCGGACGCTCAATGGGTGGAAGCGAATCAAGTTGTTGCAGTCCTGACGGGCGGCAGCGAAGCATTGTTCCTTGAAAAGGTTAACAAGGGTGAAATAACCTTGGACAAGCCTATTTATCTCATTGCCGGCGAGCAGAGTAATTCACTTGCCGCATGCTGCGAAATTCTAAGTTGGATCAATCAACACCATGGCCATGGACAGATTAGGACTCATCGGTAAGCCATCAGATTGGCTTATTTCGTCTATTTATGACGAAAACGCTATACGTACGAAACTCGGCTGCGAGTTAGTAGAGATTCCCATTGAAGAAGTGCAATCACTCGGTGAAGTGGAGCCCGGAGAAGCAGGAGCACTGCGTATCTACGAACGGCTGAAAGAGTTAGTCGCCAAATACAAGCTCTATGGTCTTACGCTGCGTTGCTTCGATTTATTGGCAACCTGCAAGAACACCGGTTGCTTAGCTTTGGCAAAACTGAATGCCGACGGTATTCCCGCTGCATGCGAAGGGGATGTTCCGGCACTTCTGACAATGGTCCTCGCAAAACGTATCTCCGGTTATTCAGGTTTCCAATGCAATCCGGCAAGGGTGAATACTGATAACGGCGAGATGCTTTGGGCGCATTGCACGATTCCATTAAATATGGTGGATAAATATGAATACGACAGCCATTTTGAGTCAGGTATTGGTATTTCCATTCATGCGGACCTGCCATTAGGTGATTATACGCTGGTCAAAGTAAGCGGAGATTTAACACGCATCTTTGCCGAAGACGTCGAACTGGTACGCAACCAATATCAGTCCAATTTGTGCCGCACACAGGTTTGGCTCAAGACAAAGCAGGTGATACCCTATCTTCTTTCCAAGCCGATAGCCAATCATCACTTGCTGGTGCCGGGACATCACGCGGAACAGTTTATGAAGGCGCTACAAGTTGATTGACCTGCTTGCGCCATATTGCTGTCCCGCTTGCGGAAGAGTTATTGACAAGGAGGCAGTTATTTGCCGCGAATGTCTGAGTAAACTGGAACGCACGGAGCAGTCATTCTGCAGGGGCAATAACACGGAAGAATTGTTTAGCCGCTTTGCGAAATTCATTCGCGGGGCGGCTTTCCTTTGGGTTTTTCCCCATTCCACGGAACTGGAACTGATTCACGCAATGAAATATGGTCCTTTCGCCAATCCGAATATTGCGTATTGTCTTGGCAAAGAATTGGCGGCGGAGTTTATGCAAACGGACTTCTTTGATGGAATAGATTATTTGATTCCTGTTCCGCTTCATCCGAGACGTTTGCGTGAACGTGGATTCAATCAATCGGAATGGCTGTGTCGCGGTATCAGTGAAATAACGCATATCCCGACAGACACAACACATTTGCTGCGTGTTCGTAACAATGAGCATCAGGCGCGGTTAGCAGGAGCAGACCGCAAAAAGAATATCAAGGGTGTCTTTGCCGTGCGTTTTCCGGAAGATTTATACAAGAAGCACATTCTTTTGGTGGATGATTTGATTACAACAGGTGCTACGATAAATGCCTGTATGAAAGCGTTACATCCGATTCGGGGCTGCCGGATTTCGGTGTTGGGACTTGGCAAAGCAAACTAAGTTTGCCATTTGCCATTTCTTATCTCGCTATGCTCGAACGATCTGCTGCGCTGTATGGTCATTTGTAATTTGACATTTGACAAAAAAGCGGCTCGGAATTCCGAGCCGCCTTTTTGTTTATTTCCACCAGTTGAAGTGGTAAGCGAGTTTCAGTCCAACATCGAAGAACCCAACTCCTTTAGCGTATGTATCCGTAGCCGAAAGCACATTCACCACAGCGGGTTTGTTTGCATCGGGCACTTCGGCGATGTTAATCAGCGATTTGTTATCGGTGTCGTTCTTGTACAACGAATACAAACCGTAGTTACCATATACACCTATTCCGAGTGAATTCTTGTTTTTAAACGTAAACTCGTAGCCTAACTCGGCACCTAAAATCACATTGAGTGTACTTGCTTTCCATTTGCCGTTACTGTCAGCTTGCTGATCGCTCACTTGACCAGTAATCATAGCATTGGGAACGGTAACACCTTCTTCTTCGAAGTATGCGATGATGTCGGGTTGTGTAATCTTCTGGTTATACGGTGAATAAACCGGCAACGCAAAGCGTGGACCAATATTCATAAAGAAGCCGTTTTCATGAATCATGCTGAACATGAGAGGAACTTCCAATTGCAATTGTCCGTCATATTCTTTGACGTTTTGAGCTTTCACTGTATAGTGGATATTTCCGGAAGTTGTTTGTTCGTCAAACTCATCCAATACTCCGCTTTCGAGGTGTGAGCGTGTGAATCCGGCGCTCACGCCAACCAAGAGACCGTATTGCATTTTCTTTCCGAACTTTTTCCAGTAGTGTGCATATTGCAGGTCAAGCATTACGTCCCAACCGACATGCCAGTTACCCATCTTCTTTTCGGTGTTCTGCATCAACGATGCGGCACCACCTCGTAGTCCGATAGTAAAGCGGTTGCAATTGAATATCTCCTGAGGTTTCTGGGTGATAACATAGATTGCTTCCTGACTATCTTTAGTCTCCTCATATACTTTACGCAACGAGTCGCGTGTTGCTTGTGCAACGGAATCGCGATAAGCGCGCATAGCGATAGAGTCCTGACGGGTTTGTTCTACTGAGTCGTTGTATGCTTTGAGCGCAGCGGCGCGTTCAGCCCGTGCGATAGAATCCTGCCTTGCCGCCTCTTCTTTGGCGTCTTTAACAGAATCTTTCACAGCCTGAATAGAGTCCTGACGGGCCTCTTGTGCAGCCTCTTTTTGCTCTTCAGCCTGTCGCTCAGCAGCGGCTTTAGCCTCTTGGTTAGCAGCTGCCTCCTCGGGATGAGTCGTCTTGTTGATGATATCATCGGGTAATACCCACGAATAAATTCCTTTCAACAAGATACCTTCCTGATGTCGGCGAATACCACCGACCTGTAAGATTGTATGCTCCACGTTATATACCCATTTGGACATTTTCTCTCCTGTGAGATAGCGTTCGTGGTCTTTTTTGATCACGACGGTATCTCCGACATGGAAGTCTGCCAAGGTTGCTTTGGGAGCGGATTCCGCCTCTTGGGCGGATACCGCTACCGCAGCATAACACAAACAGGAGGCAATCAATAAAGTTTTAAATACATTTTTCATTGTTCATTCCTCCATTATTTGATTACATAACGTAGTGTCTCAACCTTATCACCGGTAACGACGCGCAGCATATAGATGCCTGGTATGCCTTCTGCACGAATGTCTGTAGCGACTTTTCCGCTAACAGTCTTCTGCCACAAGAGGCCACCGGCTTCGTCATAAGCGTAGATTACCGATTCCTCATCAGGATTGATGTTCTCGAGGCGCATCATAGTGCCTTCGTTTCCGATATTCGGAATGAGGCGTAACGGTGCGTGAGCAGGTCTTGACCAATCCACATAGTTCGACTTAACAGCAGTGCTACAGCCATTTTCGTTGCTGGTTACATTGATAATGACATAGTACTTGCCTTGCAATGCTTCCGTTGTGGTATAGTAGTAGCCGTGTACATCCAATAGGATGTCTTGTCCGCCATCAACAACCTGATACCATTCTACGTCATCTTCATCGAATTCGTAGCCGGCTTTGTGCAGTTTGTTAACGTGCAGCATGAGCAGCCATTGACCATACTTTTCAACCAGAATCTTCTCTTCAGCCATATCGATCATAGGCGGATCTTCAACCGGTATCTTGTTGGTGAATACGAAGTCTTCTGTATCTTCGCACTCATCGGCAATAATACACTGGTATTCAATCGCATCCTCAGAAGCAGTTAGTTCTTCGCTTGCGCGTGGAACGAACTGTCCGGCCCGTTTAACGAACCAAGAGATAGTAGCTGTAGTATCAATACGCAGTTCATAGAAGTTCTCGGTGAGATACTGCTTAATCTGAGCTTGTGCGACAGCGGTATCAAGCGGCATGCCGCAGATAGCGCGTACGCTGTCCATCAGAGTAGTCGGTAATCCATTCGGAGCTCTGAATACATACATATTGTAGTGATAGAATATGTCAACAGGCACGTTGTCTTCCTCTACGCGTACGCTGTCCACCCAAGCAGAATCCGTCTCGATAACGCGTGCGCGTACTCCTTCCGGATAGGAAGTTCCGACGCAGACAGTAGCGCTGTCATAGACATGTTTCTTCTCGATTTCAGCCATAGTCACAACGGTACGATAGATAGCACTATCGCAAGCCATCGTTCCGATGTGTTTGTAAACATAGCGGAATACAGTATCCTGTGTAATCACATAATCCTTACCATCACGCCAGTGGAACTCATAGCCATAGTAAACGGTCTGTTTGTCGTCGTGACGATCTTCATCAGCAACGCTGTCCACCTTCAGTTTGAGCGTATATTGTATGCTGTCGCATGAGCCTCCTGCATATTGGAGCGCAGCCGTGTAATCGCCCGCCTTATCGAAGGTGCCGAGTACAACGCCTTTTTCGTTCGTCCATTCATATGGCAGGTTCTCCAAGCAGACAGTATCAGCCATTGCGATAACAGGCGCAGCGCCATGGAACGAGAGGTTCAAGGTGTAGCGTGCACTATCGCAGTGTATGCCAGCCGTATTGAGAGCGTCATAGCGGAGAGTATCGTGATAGTCGCCTTCGGCACTATATGTACCGATTACTTTTCCATCAATTACCCACTCATAACTGTCACCCGAGCAGATAGCCACATCCATTACGGAATCCAGTACTAAGCTTTGAACGGTGAGGTTAAGCGTGAATACAAGACTATCGCACTCGTCAAGCGGATTAGCAATAGTGTCATTGTAAAGACCTGTTTCACTATAGTCATCCATTGTCTGAGCCCATTGATAAGTATCGCCGTCGCAGATAAATACCGTGGTAGTATCTGCCGGTGTATAAGTTACAACCGGACATTTTTTGTCCACGACGTGCATCTTCACGGTAATCGTGGAGTCGCAATCGTTACCAACGCGTTTGATGGTACGTGTTTCGGTATAATCACCTGCCTTACTATACGTGAGCGGTGTGCAACCGAACAGATAGAGATCGTCCACATACAAGTCTGTTGTATATTGAACGGCAGTATCTTGACACGGTTCAACGACATGCAGGTTCACAGTAATCGTGGAGTCGCATTCGTTACCAACGCGTTTGATGGTGCGTGTTTCGGTATAATCACCTGCCTTACTATATGTGAGCGGTGTGCAACCGAACAGATAGAGATCGTCCACATACAAGTCGGTCGTATATTGAACGGCGGTATCTTGACACGGTTCAACGACATGCAGGTTCACAGTAATCGTGGAGTCGCATTCGTTACCAACGCGTTTGATGGTGCGTGTTTCGGTATAATCACCTGCCTTACTATACGTGAGTGGTGTGCAACCGAACAGATAGAGATCGTCCACATACAAGTCTGTTGTATATTGAACGGCGGTATCTTGACACGGTTCAACGACATGCAGGTTCACGGTAATCGTGGAGTCGCATTCGTTACCAACGCGTTTGATGGTACGTGTTTCGGTATAATCACCTGCCTTACTATACGTGAGCGGTGTGCAACCGAACAGATAGAGATCGTCCACATACAAGTCTGTTGTATATTGAACGGCGGTATCTTGACACGGTTCAACGATGCTCAAGTGAAGAACGATGGTACTGTCGGCACCGTTCGTGCGTTTGAGTACATTCGTATAATCACCTGCCTTCTCGATCGGTGTGCAACCGAACAAGTATGCCTCGCCTGACTTAATGGTAGCGGGATACTCTACTGTGATCGGCTCTGCCGTCTCAACGCTCAAGTGAAGTACGATGGTACTGTCGGCACCGTTCGTGCGTTTGAGTACATTCGTATAATCACCTGCCTTCTCGATCGGGGTGCAACCGAACAAGTATGCCTCGCCTGTCTTAATGGTAGCGGGATACTCTACTGTGATCGGCTCTGCCGTCTCAACGCTCAAGTGAAGTACGATGGTACTGTCGGCGCCATTGGTGCGTTTGAGTACATTCGTATAATCACCTGCCTTCTCGATCGGGGTGCAACCGAACAAGTATGCCTCGCCTGACTTAATGGTAGCGGGATACTCTACTGTGATCGGCTCTGCCGTCTCAACGCTCAAGTGAAGTACGATGGTACTGTCGGCGCCATTGGTGCGTTTGAGTACATTCGTATAATCACCTGCCTTCTCGATC
>Ga0247611_10000841_pt1 | contig 59152 bp, 47 predicted proteins | sample 177DNAGHGhighgp2_FD_192422 | JGI IMG/M metagenome (GOLD analysis project Ga0247611, IMG submission 192422) | Sheep rumen microbial communities from Palmerston North, Manawatu-Wanganui, New Zealand - 1770 DNA GHGhigh gp2 | ecosystem: Host-associated > Mammals > Digestive system > Stomach > Rumen... | reverse complement strand
TAGCCCCGAAAGTCTCATGCAGATAGAGGGGCAGCAAGGGTGTGAGCAGATAAAAGGCGAAGAACAGCGAGAAGTTCGCTATCATCACCTTGATGTAGTTACGATTCCAGAGTTTGTCCATGGGGGGCAGGGGATAGATTGTTCTAGAATGTTCTAGATTGTTCTAGAATGTTCTAGAGTATTCTAGAATTGTCTTAGGGCAGAGAGGAGTTCGTTATTCTCGCTCTTCATGCCGATGGTGATGCGCAGGCAGTTGCCGCATAACTGCACACGGGTACGGTTGCGGACGATGATACCTTTGTCTACCAGGTAGTCATATATCTTCTGGGCATCTGTCATCTTGGCAAGGAAGAAGTTGGCATCCGTCTTATACACCTGCTCACAGATAGGCAGTTCTGTAAATGCCTGCATCAGACGATTACGCTCTGTAAGCAATGTCTTTACCCACTTATCCACCTCAAACGGGTCTTTGAGTGCCTCCAATGCCTGCTGCTGGGTAAGCATATTGACATTATAAGGATATTTCACCTTATTATATATAGCGATAATCTCTGGGGCAGCGAATGCCATACCGAGGCGGATACCAGCCAACGCCCATGCCTTCGACATCGTATTAAGAACGATAAGGTTGCGGTATTTTGCCAATTCGCCACGGAGAGACTTCTGCTGGGCGAAGTCGCTGTATGCCTCGTCGACAATGACGATACCCTCGAAACCCTCTATCACCTTGATGATCTCATCACGGTTCAGCGAGTTACCTGTAGGGTTGTTGGGTGAGCAAATCCAGATCAGTTTGGTATGAGCATCACATGCCTTCAGCAGGTCGGCAGCCTTGAAGTCATAGTTCTCGTCCAGTAACACAGGACGATACTCGATATCATTGATGTCGGCACAGACCCGATACATGCCGTATGTCGGCTCTATCGCCACCACATTGTCCTTACCCGGCTCGCAGAAGATACGATAAGGCAGGTCAATCGCCTCGTCACTACCATTGCCGAGGAAAATCATCTGCTCAGGAATACCCTTCACCTTGGCAATCTGTTTCTTCAACTCACGCTGCAAAGGATCGGGATAACGGTTATAGGGGGCACCATAAGGATTCTCATTGGCATCAAGGAACACGTGGGCTTCCTTGCCAGAATACTCGTCACGGGCACTGCTGTATGGAGCGAGGCTCCAGATATTCTTTCTGACTAATTGCTCTAAAGGTTTCATAGGGTGGGTAGGTGTGTTAGGGGCGTTAGGTGTGTTAGGTGAGGGATTTGATACGAACACTCATCGCATTCTTATGGGCATCCAGTTGTTCAGCCTCTGCCATCAGTTCGACGGCATGACCGATATGGCGGATACCTTCCTCCGTCAGATGCTGGAAGGTGATCTTGCGACAATAACTGTCGAGGTTCACACCATTGTAGGCTGTCGCATAACCATGAGTCGGCAGCGTGTGGTTGGTACCGCTGGCATAGTCACCAGCACTCTCACAGGCATACTTTCCTAAGAAGACACTGCCGGCATTGACGACCTTCTCAGCAAGTTCCTCATAGTTCTTCGTCTGTATCACCAAGTGCTCCGGCGCATAGAGATTCGTCAATGCCATCATCTCGTTATAGTCCTTGACGAGTACATAGCAACTATTCTCTAACGCTTTGGAAGCCAGTTCTTTGCGTGGTAATACTTGAAGTTGTTTGTCAACCTCCTGATGGATCTCTTCCAGTTTACTTTCAGAGGTAGTGATGAGCAATACCTGAGAGTCGATACCATGCTCAGCCTGTGACAACAGGTCGGCAGCAACGAACTCGGCATTAGCCGTCTCGTCGGCAATGACACAGACCTCAGAAGGACCGGCAGGCATGTCAATGGCGACCTCGTCGAGACTGACCTGTTGCTTTGCCGCCATCACATACTGGTTGCCAGGACCGAAGATCTTATAGACCTTAGGAACAGACTCCGTACCGTATGCCATCGCACCGATCGCCTGTACACCACCAGCCTTGAATATCTTGCTGACCCCAGCGACACGTGCCGCATAGAGGATAGCGGGATTCACCTTGCCCTCCTTGTTGGGAGGTGTGCAAAGTACGATCTCCTTACAACCTGCAATCTTAGCAGGAGTGGCGAGCATCAGCACGGTAGAGAAGAGTGGAGCGGTACCACCAGGGATATAGAGTCCCACCTTCTCGATGGCGACACTCTTCTGCCAGCAGGTCACTCCCTCCTGTGTCTTGATTTTCTGTCCTATGAAACGCTGGGAGATATGGAATACCTTGATATTATGGTGGGCAAGGATGATAGCGTCTTTCAGGTCGTTACTGATCAACTGCTCAGCCTCGTCCATCTCCTGCTCCGTAACGGCAAGAGAGGTCAAGACAACCTTGTCGAACTTCTCTTCGTATTCCTTGACTGCCTCATCACCACGTGCCTTGATATCAGCAAGCACAGAGGCAACGGTGGCATTCAACTGTGAGAGATCCAGTCGTGGACGGGTGGTAATCTCCGCCCATTGCTCCCTTTGTGGATATTTGATGATTCTCATTATAGTATCATTTTTTCTATCGGGGTCACCAGAATGCCCTGGGCACCCATTTCCTTCAGTTTGCCGATAATCTCCCAGAAACGCTTCTGGTCGAGAACGGTATGTACAGAGCACCATTCCTCATCAGCAAGAGGAATGATGGTGGGACTCTTCAAACCGGGCAGTACGTTGATAATCTCCTGCAGACGAGCCTTCGGGGCATTCATCCGCACGTATTTCTTGTCCTCAGCGTCCTTCACTGCCTTGAAGCGGAACAGCATCTGCTCTAAGATGTTACGCTTCTCCTGTGACATCTGCTTATGTCCGATCAGCAAAGCCTCGCTCTGCATCACCACCTCCACCTCACGGAGATTGTTGCTGACGAGGGTAGAACCGCTGCTGACAATATCGAAGATACCATCGGCAAGTCCGATACCCGGGCTGATCTCCACAGAACCGGTGATGACATGGATCTCTGCCTTGATGCCTTTCGACTCCAAGAACTGGGTGAGGATATGGGGATAGGAGGTGGCTATCTTCTTCCCGTTAAACCACGCCACCCCCTGATAGTCTATCTCTTTGGGAATAGCAAGGGAGAGACGGCACTTGGAGAAACCTAAGCGAGAGATAATCTCTGCATCCTCGCCACGCTCCACGAACTCGTTCTCACCAACCACACCGATGTCAGCAACACCGCTTGCCACACTCTGTGGGATGTCATCGTCACGGAGATAGAGCACTTCCAATGGGAAGTTGCCCGACTGAACCAATAGTGTGCGTCGTCCTGAACTAACCTTAATATCTGCCTCTGCCAGCAGGTTCATGGTGTCGTCAAACAGACGACCTTTTGACTGTACTGCAATTCTTAACATAATCTTATTTGCTAATTTAGTTTGCAAATTTACGCATTTCTCATCATATTTGCAAGAAAATGATTACTTTTGCACCCAAAATCCGAAGAAATTGACGCAAAAGGGCATATATATCCATCTTTTTTTAGCACTCCTGTTGCTCTTGGCTTCTTGTGCGAAGAAACAGCAGGAGCCAATGACGCCATGGGGTGGTGAGGAGACAGATACCGCCTCTGCCGACTTCGACTTGGAGCAGATTGTCAGTAACGGGGAGTTGATAGCCCTTGCCCTGTCTGGTCCTGACACTTATTATGATTATCGTGGCAAACAACTGGGTACGGAGTATCTGCTCTGTCAGCGTTTTACCAATAAGATAGGGGTAAGCCTTCGTGTGGAGGTCTGCCGGGATTCTGCCGAGATGCTTAAACGTCTTGCCGATGGGGATGCTGATATTATCCTGTTTCGCAATCGTCCGCAGTCCAAGCAACTCGCATGGAAGATAGGGGACGACAAGCCCCAGTTGGTGAAGGCATTGACGGAATGGTATCGTCCCCAACTATTAGACGAAGTGAAGAAAGAGGAGGACTATCTGTTGTCGTCACGTTCCGTCAAGCGCCGTGTCTATGCTCCTATGCTGAATGCAAAAGGTGGTGTTATCTCCCATTATGACGGTTATTTCCAACAGTATTGCCGCGGCATCCGTTGGGACTGGCGACTGATGGCGGCACAGTGTTACCAGGAGTCTACTTTCGACCCGCAGGCTCGTTCGTGGGCTGGTGCCTGTGGACTGATGCAGATCATGCCTTCTACTGCCGACCATTTAGGTCTTGCCCGCTCGGATATGTTTAACCCGGAGAAGAGTATCGCCGCGGCGGCAAAACTCATCGGCGAACTTAACCGCTCGTTTAGTGATATCCGTAACCAGCAGGAACGCATCAAGTTCATCCTTGCCGCCTATAACGGGGGTGCCAACCATGTCCGTGATGCGATGGCTCTGGCTCGGAAGAACGGTCGTGACCCACAACGCTGGTCTGATGTCAGCCATTATATCCTGTTGCTTGCCCAACCCGAATACTATAATGACCCGGTGGTGAAGTATGGTTATATGCGAGGCTCAGAGACCGCAGGCTATGTCGACAAGATTATGCAGCGGTGGAATGGTTATCGGGGTGTCAAGTCTCCTTCTGTCGGAAGTGTGTCAGGGACTCCACAACGCGCTACTCACGAGAAGAAGAAATATAAGATATAATACAAAACAACTTGTTTTGTTCCGAAAGAAGGCATCCTTTTCATGGATGACAATGCTTCCTAAGAGAACAAAACAAGTTGTTTTGTAGTTGATGTAATCCCCTTTCTCAGGGTAGGGGATTACTGATGTTGCTCACGAAGGAGGTCGTTGACAGTCTTCACAGGGTTGAATGTGCCGAGGGGAACCTCAACGAAGATAGTGTTCCAGTCGCTCATCGCACCATTCCACAGTCCTGGCAACTCCAGTGCCTGTAACTCCTTACCGCTCTTCGACTTCTGGGAGATAAAGCCTGTCGTCGGGTCCACATACTTAGGCAGGTCGAAGGCATTGCCCTTGTAGTCCTTCACGGCGCAAACAAGGTCTACAGGGTTGAAATGAGTACCCTTGGTGAACATCTCCATATACTCCTTGTTTGACTTGTCGATCTGTGAACTCTCCAGGATCTGCAGGGATACTGTTCCATCCTGATTATAGGTCAGGAACGGACCGCCACCAGGCTCGCCCACGTTCTTCACTACGCCGCAGACACGCATCGGACGGTTCAGTTTGTTACGCAGGTAGATAACGAGTTCGGCATCCTCCAGGTCTTTGATGTCAGCCTTGCGGCAGCAGAGGTCCTGCTGTACGAAACGGATCATCTCCTCAACCTGCTCATGAGTGTACTTGCCGGTATCTAACAGACGCAGGTAGTCAAACGCCTTCTGCTGCAGCGTAACGAGTACGCCGGCAATGATCTGCTTCCATTCTACGGTCTCTGGCTTCAGACGGTCAGGTACTACATTGTCGATGTTCTTCACGAAGATAACGTCTGCCTCGATCTCGTTCAGGTTCTCAATCAGGGCACCGTGTCCACCTGGGCGGAACAGCAAAGAGCCGTCGCTGTTGCGGAATGGGGTACCGTCAGGATTGGCGGCGATGGTGTCGGTAGACGGCTTCTGCTCAGAGAAGGTGATGTCGTACTTGATGCCATACTTCTTCGCGTAGATGTCAGCCTTCTGGGCAACCTTCTGCTTGAAGAGTTCCATGTGCTCATGAGAGACGGTGAAGTGAACATGAGCCTCGCCATTGGATGCGGCATAGAGTGCGCCCTCTACGAGATGCTCCTCCATAGGAGTACGAGGACCTTCCGCATAGTTGTGGAAAAGGAGGAGTCCTTTTGGCAGTTGTCCGTAGTTCAGTCCCTCCGCTTTCAGCATATTGGCGGCGACAGCCTTGTAGTTGCCTGCTGCGATGAGTTCCTTGATACCCTTGCCCTCGTTCTTCTGGCAGGCGGCATCCAGTTCTCCATAGAAAGCGAACTTCTCGATATTGTCGAAATACTTCTTCTCGAAATCAGTAGTAGGCACGTCATAGTCGGCATCTACAAAGGCGAACATGTCCTTGAACATACGACTGGCGGCACCACTTGCAGGTACAAACTTCACGACACGCTTGCCGGCAGCCTTATATTGCTCCCAAGCATTGACATACTTCTTGCGGTCGTCCTCGTTAGGAGCGACGATACCACGTTCGATACTGGCGGCAGCCTCTAATTTCAAGAATGGGAAACCGGTCTTGAACTGTCCGAGTTGACGCTCGATCTGTGCTTCACTGATACCCTTCTGGGCGAGTTGTTTTAGGTCTTGTTGTGATAACATAATATTAAAAATTATTTAGTAGATTCTAATCTGCAAAGTTAAGGAAATTCCATGATAACGCCAAATGTTTTGCCAATTATTCTTTTATGTGCTGTTTTTTTCTTACCTTTGCACCCAATTATTAATAAGGTACGTTTAATTAAACAAAATAAGAAAGAAAATGAAAGCATTTGTTTTTCCCGGACAGGGAGCACAGTTTGTAGGAATGGGTAAGGACCTCTACGACAACAATCCTACCGCAAAGGAACTTTTTGAGAAAGCCAATGATATTCTGGGCTATCGTATTACGGATATCATGTTTGAGGGGACCGATGAGGATTTGAAGCAGACGAAGGTGACACAGCCTGCCGTATTCCTTCACTCTGTGATTTCCGCAATCTGTATGGGTGACAAGTTCCAGCCCGAGATGACCGCAGGTCACTCTCTGGGTGAGTTCTCTGCATTGGTGGCTGCTGGTGCATTGAGTTTTGAGGATGGTCTGAAACTGGTCTATGCTCGTGCTATGGCGATGCAGAAGGCTTGCGAGGCACAGCCCTCTACGATGGCTGCCATTATTGGTCTGCCCGATGAGAAAGTCGAGGAAGTTTGTGCTGCTGTCAGCAAGATGGGTAAAGGTGTGTGTGTCGCCGCTAACTATAACAATCCCGGTCAGTTGGTGATCTCAGGTGATATTGATGCCATCAACGAGGCTTGTGAGCAGTTGAAGGCTGCTGGTGCCAAGCGTGCGTTGCCGCTGAAGGTAGGCGGTGCCTTCCACTCTCCACTGATGCAGCCAGCCAAGGATGAGTTACAGGCAGCCATTGAGAAGACGGAGTTCCAGACTCCTAAGTGTCCTGTTTACCAGAATGTGGATGCAAAGCCTCATACTGATGCCGCAGAAATCAAGGCAAACCTGATTGCCCAGTTGACCAGTTCTGTACGCTGGACACAGATTGTACAGAATATGATTGCAGACGGTGCTGACGACTTCACGGAGTGCGGTCCTGGCAAGGCTTTGCAGGGCATGATTGCCAAGATTAACAAGGAGGTGCCTGCACACGGTATCGAGTAATTCCTGAAAGTAACAGATAATGAAAGAGAAGGTTATCATCTACCAAGTGTTCACTCGTCTTTACGGTAATCGGAACACGACACGCCAAGAGGACGGTACCATCGAGGAGAACGGATGCGGTAAACTTGCCGACTTCACTCCGAAGGTGCTGAAGGATCTGGCGCAGATGGGCGTTAGTCATGTGTGGTATACGGGTATTATCCGTCATGCCACCACGACCGACTATACTGCCTATGGCATTCCCCGTCAGCATGCTGCTGTTGTCAAGGGAAAGGCTGGTTCTCCATACGCTATCACTGACTATTATGACATAGACCCTGATCTTGCCACTGATGTCAACCGGCGTATGCAGGAGTTCGAGCAGTTGGTGGAGCGTACCCATGAGGCTGGCATGAAAGTCATCATTGACTTCGTGCCGAATCATGTCGCCCGCCAGTATCACTCTATCTGTAAACCGCAGGGTGTAAAAGACTTGGGGGAGGATGATAACAAGGATAGTGGCTTCGACCCGGTAAACAATAACTTCTACTATTGTCCCGGTCAGCGTTTCACACCCTATTTCGACTTGTACCATGGGGAGAAGGAGCCTTATCTGGAGGAGCCCGCAAAGGCGACGGGTAATGATCACTTCGACAATGCACCAGGTAAGAACGACTGGTATGAGACCGTGAAACTGAACTATGGCGTAGACTATTATGCAGGTGGTATCGGACACTTCGACCCTATTCCTGACACTTGGAAGAAAATGACGGATATCCTGTTGTTCTGGGCATCCAAGGGTATAGATGGTTTTCGCTGTGATATGGCAGAGATGGTACCTGCCGACTTCTGGGCTTACGCCACGATGATTGTCAAGAAGAAATACCAGGATATTGTCTTTGTCGGTGAGGTGTATAATCCCACTGAATACCGCCATTATATCGCCTCAGGCTTCGACTGGTTGTATGACAAGGTCGGTATGTATGACACCATGCGTAATGTCATTTGTCATCACCAGCCTGCATCAGCAATCAGTGGTGCTTGGCAGCAGACGGATGATATTCGTGACCACATGCTTTATTTCCTGGAGAACCATGACGAACAGCGTATTGCCAGTGACTTCTTTGCGGTAGACGCTGTGAAGGGTGTGCCTGCGATGATTGCCTCCCTGCTCATGCAGCAGAATCCTTTTATGCTGTATGCTGGTGAGGAGTATGGTGAGCATGGAATGGACAAGGAGGGCTTCAGTGGCAATGACGGTCGTACCACAATCTTCGACTATTGGAGTATCGATACGTTGTGTCGTGCTGCGGAGAAGAAACTGACGGCAAAAGAGAAACAACTGTTTGACATCCATAAGCGGGTGATGCAGATCGCCCGAAAGGAGAAAGCAGTGAGGGAAGGGGAGTTCTTCGACCTCATGTATGTGAACCAGCAGTTGGAGCGCCAGTATGTGTTCCTGCGTAAAGCAGGTAAGGACCTCATGCTGGTTGCCGTGAACTTCGATGACTATGCCGTTGCCGTGGATGTGAATATCCCTGCTCATGCTTTCGACTACTTGAAGATTGCCGAGGGAGTTTATTCTGCTACGGATCTCTTGACGAAAGAGAAAGAGGATACAGTATTGAGACGCGATGGTTCCATACGTCTGACCATGGATGCCAGAGGTGGTTACGTTTTAAAGTTTAAGGTGTAAGATGGGCGACTATATCCTGAATGAGCATCATAAGGAGGAGTTCCCTCCTGCACATACGGCGGAGTTTGACACATCCCGAATTTAAACTACTATTTCTCAGTTAGTTAGATAAAAGTTTCTCTCAATATTAATGGGAGAAACTTTTTTATTAAACTTTGTTAATCCATTTTGCCACCAATGTTTTTTTTCGTACATTTTCATTCGTAAGCATATTGCTTACCTGTTTTTAATATCATATAGTATGTCGAAACGATTAAGTGCAGATGAGAAACTCTGTGCCTTGGGAACCATGTGCAAGAGTTTCACGAGAGAACAAGTTGAACACCTCGAACGTATTGACAATGTAGATGCTCGTTACAAGTGTGCGCAGCGCTACATGCGTGAACTGAATGAAGGTAAGAAGGGGGAACGTGTCAAGGCTTTGGAGTATTACAAGAAGTATGCTGTAATCCTCGAAGGTCTTGACTGTATTGACAACAAACTGTGGACTGATGAAAAGAAAATCAAGGCTTTCAGTGACTTGTTAGACGGCTACTGTGACAAGTGCGTTAAACTTGTTGAGGATAATAACCGTAGCCACCTTGAACGTCTCAAACTCCAACGTCAACAGAAACAGAAGGAGTATGAGGCAGAGCAAGCAAAGTACGATGAAGAGATTGCAAAACTCGAAGCAAAATTGAGGTGAGCCGTTCCTGACTCACCTCAGTTCTTGTATTCATTATACTATATCTTATCAAGTTCTTTTTTCTTTTCTTCCTTTATCTTCTCAGCCTCACGGCTAATTTCTCTACGATAATTGTCGCAAGAAGGTAAAAAGGCTATAATGACAACAGACCATGATGGGTCATTTTTGTGTTTCTTGGAATTTATTTCATTCCTTCTTTCTATGATAGCATTTGCTTCGTGACGTGCTTTTTCATATACTTGTTCATAGATTACATAAGACCCTCTTGTGAATATGTCAGTACTGTTGCTCCTTCTTCCTACATCATCATTAATCATCTGATTATAATAGTTCTGCCTTGATTTGGGTAAGTAACGTAGTACGTCACTAACACTTGTAATGGCTTCAAATTTATCCATTTGACCTCTGGCATTAAATAGTGATTGGTCTGAATAACAAGTGCTTAGAGGATTTTCCATAAACTCTTCAAATGAAGAGAAAGGCTTGTCAGAAGCACAAACATCAGTGACAATAATGCCCTTCCTTCCTCTTTCATAGGTAAATCTTGAACTACTATGATTATAACTGCTTCCGTATTTCTGATAATACAGATAATACCAGCCTTCATTAAAAGCCATGCCTTTCTTATGTGCATTTTGTTGTTGGCTAATAATTTGAACAGCCGCAAGTCTATCATTATAGAACAATCCGTTTACAGATTTAATTTTGAGTCCTCCCAATTCAGGCGTTTCCTCCATGAAGATTCTCCGTTGGCTCTCGAACTCTTCTCTTGTAATGTTAAGATGGATATTGCCAATTGCCGTTGTGTCTTTATTAAGACTATCTCTAACTCGCTCGTTATGTTTCCTTATCATTTCAGATTGACTTTCATATTGCACGGGCATTATGGTAGGTGCTGCTTGCTGTTTTTTTTGATTGCAAGCAATTGTTATAATAGTAATGATTCCCAACACCACCATTTTAAAGGGTAATTTTGATAGTTTATCGTTCATATCCATATTTTTTGTTGCAAATTTGCCACAAATGTAGCAAAAAGAACTGATTTTCCCAAATATAATATTATATTTTTATAGTTCAAACTCTGTTTTTAGTCGTTGAACGGTTGCAACGCTGACATTGCAGAGTTTTGCAGTCACACGGATGGAGTAGTCTTTGCGAAGGTAAGCCAGCACTTCTTTGTACTCCTTTATCTTCTTTTCTTTAGTCTTGATACTGCCTTTCTTACGTCCTAATTGCCCGCCATTTTCAACGTACTGCTTGCGTCCGCTGTTGAGGCGAAAACTGATGCTGTCACGCTCCAATTGAGCACAAGTTGAGAGTGTCGCAATCATAATTGGAGCAAAGAGTGTCGGCTCACCATTTTCATCGAGTAGAGTCAACTGTTCCTTTTGCATAAACAAGTTAATCTTGTTATCGACCAACTCTTTCACCGTTGCAAGCACCTCGAAAGCATTACGACCCACACGGCTCAACTCACTGACGAGCAAAGTGTCAACATGTTCACGCTTGCAGTAGTCGATAGCCTCAACAAGTGTAGGCTTCTGCTTAATTGCACCACTGATATGTTCCTCGTACACCTTCACTACTTCCATTTGTGCGTACTTTGCGTATGCTTTGAGGTCTGCCACTTGTCTTGTTGTGTCTTGGCGGTTGACTTGGTAGCCGCTTGAACTTGTGCGAGAGTAGATAACTGCTGTTTTCATATTAGTCTTTGATAAATCTGTGAACACGTTTCGTATTACTTTTTGAACTTGTTGAGAGATATATTTGAGTTTTTTGAGTACACCCCATTTTTTGAGTACATTGGAGGTGGAGGGTGTTACCCCTCCTTGACCTCAAAACACCTTAACGATGCTCTCCCAACGTAGGGATTTCCAACCACCATTTTCACAATCCCACCACGGAGTCGTGCAGAAGTTCTCACGGCTTTCACCTCTTCCGTTGATGTGCTTGGCTGACAATGAAGGGTTGGTAGTTCCCCAAGCCTCACGAACTTCTCCGTTCTTCTTGATGAAGATGAAGTGAGCCACACCGTTGGCGAGTTTTTCTTTCAACTGTGCAATCATCATGGCTTTGATGATGCCGATTTCCTCACTGTTGGTACGCTGGGCGATAACGGTTGCCCTTACTACTGTGCTGCTGCTGATTGCTAATGCTTGTATCATTGTCGTATGAATTTTGAAGTTTGACATGTTGTTTACTAATCACGGTACAAAGGTACGACATTTATTCAATATATGCAACTTTTTGGCGTTAAACCCAGTTAAAAAGGTTGCATTTATTTGGTATTTGCAATATTTTGACTACCTTTGCACAAAATTCGAGTAAGATGGAGAAAGAAAGAACGGTCATTCACTTGGAAATAAACGGTGAACACCACTACTACGGCTCAGTTGCCAACATGTACGAGTTCTACACGAGCGAGGAACTTGGCATTACTTATGCAAGCCTACGTAATTACGGCTTGTCGGCTGAACGCCCCTACCAAAACAAGAAGTGTATCATCCGCAAGGGTGTACTTTTGTCTAAGAGTGGTGGCAGAGGCATCCGCAAATCTGAACAAGTTGAGTGAAGATAGAGACGGAAAACCGTTGTTTTTTGCACTGGTTAAGTGCTGAAACGCCCATAAATAAAGGACTTGTGCAACATTGAGGCTGCACAAGTGGCTTTACTTACCGTGTTTGTTTTAGAAGTGGTACTCACTTTCACGTATTTGGCAGATGTTGCTCTGTAGGTACTCTTTTTCTTCTTCGGTGAGTGTATCTTGCTTTTGTCTGTACCAACTTGTGAAAGCCAATATCATCTTGATACGTGTTACGCTGCGCTTGGACTGTTCCTTAAACCGCCCAACCATGTCGATGTACTGCTGTCTTACTCCTTCCATATCATTTTGTCGATTTGTTCTCTTATTAAACTGCTGATGTACTCCCTCATGGGCTGACTACCGAGAAATTCATCCATCGTTATATGGGCTTGGCTGTCCTTCCACTGCTGGTACTGCTGATGTCTTTTCTTTGCCGCCTCGCTCTGCTTTCTACGAGCCTCATCACTGTGCTTTCTTCCCCACATTGGGTTGTTTGCTCCATGTCTGTCTCTTTTTTTCTGTATTTGATTAAAATTTGTATTATCCATATCACTTTTCTGTTTATTGATATATTTATTAATATGAATTGGTATGACTTGATTTCATTATAAATAGTTTGTAAAAAATATTTCTTTTAGAATCTATTGTTTTTTTTCTTGTATCAATTATAATTTATGTATAAGGACGAAAAAGAGTTGCAATAGTCCAAGTAGTTATTATTAGTTTAACCTACTGCAACAAGGGTCTGAATACCTTAAAAGAAACTATGGTTGAGGCTACACCAACAAAAAAGTAGCGTGTACACTCCGCTATTTCTTGTCTGATGTGAGGGCAACGTTGACACCTAACGCCCCTTGATTCCAGAGCGTAAGCGATTAAGGATAAGAGCAAAATAGTGTTGTTAAAGACTGATAGGGATGGGAACGATTCAGTGCCTACGGAATGTAGGTGGAAGAGACAACAAAGTGTGCTGCACTGTATCAGAACAGTGACCATGTATCTTTTATATATCTTAAAATCCTCACTTGGAGGGGTTGGGAGATATATGGAAGATAAAAAGGTGGATTGTGTCTAATAAGATTGGGACCAATTCCGTAATGTTCTCGAAAATGGTCCCAGAATATTTTTCAAACAGTCGGTGACTATATGACTTGCTCAATTCATAAATTTGCGAGCAAGGTTACATAGTAAAGTCGTTTATTAGTTGGCCGCCTCTAATGCCGAAAGCAAATCTTCTTCTTGCTGTTCCTTCTGTTCTTGTTCACTTAATACTTGTCCATTCTGCTTTTCTTGTTCATCTTGAACTTGTTTACTTGGGTATTCCTCATAAGCATAGAGAGGATAACTGCCAATCCATCCGTTTTCAGCAAGCATATTGTCAAATTCTTCATAAGTGAACACACCAGCATGAAGTTGTGGGTAAATAGGACTCCTACCATCGTAACATACGGTCTGATTGTCTTTGTCGTATGTGAACGAATGGTCGTTGTTGTTGATTATCCATGTCTTGAACTCTATGCCATAGTGACAAAAAGCCTCCTCAAAGAACATTTCGTCTTTCTTGTACCTTGCGTTTTTGATAGTACCCCAACTTTCTGCACCATTAGTGTAGTGTACGATTATCAAGTTCCATAACTTGTGTATTTTGTATATGGTTACATCTTCAATGTATTCATCTACCATAGCCTTGACAAGTTCTTTGTTTTGGTGTATCTCATCAATTTTGTCTTTGATGTTAGTGTAAGAACTTGTAAGTCTCTGTAGTTTGCTGATGGTGATTCGTCTCGTTGTAATACCTTTAGAATACTTGTCAATGGAATCTGCCAATGCCTTTTGTTTAGCGTTGTAATCTGCCACTTCGGTTGATATGAGTTCTTGAATCGTATCATCGTCACCTTTGATGTGGGCATACCTTGTCATGGCTCTCTTGTGCTCTTCTTTGAGTGTGCTTAATTCCTTCTCCTTGGCATCCTTGATTTTGAGCATGTTCTCAATTTCTGATGTTAGTTGCCCTATCTTGCTGGTGTTGGAGTCTGCAATATTAATCTCTGCAAACATGTAGAGTGATAGAGTTAATACCAGCCCATCTAACCGCCATTGTCTTGTTTCTGCACCTCTCGTACAAATTCTTGGATGGTCTTTGCGGTCAACCAATCCATAACAGCGGTATGTTCTGGGATTGACTTTATAACTTACTGCGGTATCAGTCTGTTTTCCTACTGTGAATCGTGAGCCACATTCCCCACAAATGAGTTTTGCTTTCAGTAGATTATCATGTTTGATAGCGTTGTTCTTGTTGTAGGCTGCTTGTGCCAATCTGTCTTGTACTCTTTGGAAAAGTTCATCAGATACGATACGTAAGTTTTCAAGTTGAACGTCATAAGTGTATAAGATTTCTCGTTCAACTTGTTCACCTTCTTTCTTTTTGAGTTTGTCAACTTGTGGCTTATGGAAATTAACGACTCTGTGACCTTTGTAGAGTTCCTTTGCCAATAATTTTGAAATTGCAGACGGTCTCCATGTGAAGTTTCCTTCATCTTTGAAATGTTTGTATTCCTTCGCCTCTATTCCTTTCCGTTGGCGATTCTCCTTGAACTCTGTTAATCTCGTTCCGTATGAAGTGGATATGCCCTCAGTGTTTAAGATGTCACATATCTCAATGGTGCTTTTTCCGTCTGCATACATGGTGAAGATTCTGTGTACTACCTCAGCCTCGTCTTCACGTTTCACCATCATTTTGTTTTCATCGTTCATGTAGCCATAGGCGTTGTTATCGCCTCCGATACCCCCTCCTTTACTTATCTTGTTTATCTTACCTGAGATACTTCTCTCTGCAAACAGTTCGATTTCATAGGAGGTGGTAATGGCAAGGACGGCCAGCAAGATACGTGAGCCTAAATCCTTTTTGTCACTCTTAACCCATAGGTCTTGTTTGTCGAAGTATAGTTCAACTCCTTTATCTTGAAGTCTTTGAACTTCGGCTAACAACTCAGTGGAGTTCCTGCCTAAACGTGTGAGTTCAGAAAATAGAACTGTTCCAATATTGCCTTTGTCAACTTCATCAAGAAGGGCAGAGTAGTTAGGTCTGTCTTCGCCAATGCTGTAGCCAGTAATAATGTCGATATAGATATTTTCAGCCTCAACTTCATAGTTAAAACGCTCAGCGACTGCCAATAAATCCTCTTTTTGGCGGTCTGTTGACTGCATTTGTGTAGAAACTCTGCAATATATTGCAGTTTTTTTCTCCTTTTTTTGTACCTTTGCAACCGATTTCATAACTTGTGACTTTTTTATGGCTGCAAATTTACAAAATAATTCTGATATATTGCAAGAAAGGGATGTGTCATTTCCTCCTGCACATACGGCGGAGCATCTGCTCAACCAGACTATGATTCGCTTGTTTGGATGCGAGCGCTCGTTCAATGCACATATCGAGCGTAAGAAGAGCAAGATGAGTTTTCATATCGACCACAAGCCGACGCGTCAGGAAGAGAAGGAAATTGAGCAGCGGATGAATGAGTTGATAGATGATGACCTGCCCGTGACCTTTGAGTTTGTGACTCGTGAGGACCTTCCCGAAGGAGTCTCCGCAGACCGTCTTCCTGACGATGCGTCAGAGACGATACGGTTGGTTCGTATTGGCGACTATGATGTCTGTCCGTGTATCGGCAAGCATGTGCGCTCTACCAGTCAGATAGGTCGTTTTGAGATGCTCGGTACCAACTGGGACGAGCATGAACGGTCGTTCAGGGTTAGATTCAAAATCGTATAAATCATAAATCCCAGCCAAGCGGTTGGGATTTATGATTGGTTATTGTGGTAATTCTAATTTCATAAATACGGGATAGTGGTCGGAGTAAGTCAGTTCTGTCTTGTAATAATTCAGTCCTTTCAGCAACTGACTATGGAAGATATAGTCGATACGCACATTCTTCTTGCCACGATAAGTCCCCATATAACCACCGCCACACTCTTTAAAACCGTCAACCAAGTCTCCCAGCATTGTCTTGTAGACAAAAGAGTAGGGGACGTCGTTGAAGTCACCGCAGATGATGCAAGGTATCTCGGAGGAACGTACCTCATTGGCAATGGTGATCGCCTGTCCGGCACGGAACATCATACCTAACGAGTAATTACCATAGATGGCATTCAGAACACGGTTCTTGCTCACGTCATATCCTTGTGCCTCCAACTTTCCAGCCTTGTATATCGTACGGTTGATACCCGTACTCTCCAAGTGAACGTTGAAAATACGGAGTTTCTGACCATTCACGTCAATATCCGCGTACATTCCAGCCTGGTTAGAGTCCTCAAAAAGGAAAGGCTTCATCTTTTTGATTGGGTAGCGGCTGAAAATCACCACATCCCTTCCTGCCATGGCAACGTAAGGGAAATACTCTTTGTATGAAGAGGTGTTCTTGACATCACCGCTGGTCTCCATAAACTCCTGAATACAGAACACATCCACTTGCTGTCTTTTCATCTCAGCAAGAATGTCTTGCGCAAGGAATCCGGAAGTCTCCCTGTTGAATCTTGCCACGTTATAGGTGGCAATTTTCAAGCCTTTCTGTGCGTTCCCAATTTTCTCATCAACAGAACGGAATTGTACAAGTGTACCCATATAAGGGATACAGCAGAGAATGGTTACAAACGGCAGGATGACAATGATCCACTTCTTGCGTACTAACCAATAGATTAATAAGAGGAAGTTGGCTACAATCAGGACTGGGAGAATGTATACCACCATGGCTCGTGCCATATTTCCAGCAGGATTGACATCTCCTCCGAACAAGCCTAAGAATGTATAGGCGGTTACAATAAGTTGCAGCACGAGAAACATCATTGCCACATACTTATAGACAGCAAGTTTTCCCATAAAGTATTATTTTTTCAAGAATTTCTGAATCTTATCCAGCAAGTCCTCTACGCGGAAAGGTTTTGCCATGAACTCATCACATCCTGCCTCTCTTGCCTCTTTGATATTCTCATCGAAAGCATAAGCGCTGAGTGCGATAATTGGTACTTCATGATTGACCTCTTTAATGATACGGGTGGCATCAAGACCATTCATGTCCGGCATACGGATATCCATCAGAATCATGTCAGGATGCTCATCCTCGCAAAGAGTCACAGCCTCAATGCCATTGTGGGCACGAAGCAGGCGATAACGTTTTGAGAGCACAACTTTTACTAATTCGTAGTTGTTGTCCTCATCCTCTGCGACTAATATCAATGGGGCATTGGCGACATCAGTACGCGTGTCGACACGGATGGTTCTTGAATTGGTGGTGATACGGGTGTTCTTGGCGACACCACCGATAGTTCCTTCGAAAGGGAATCTGAAACGGAAGGTAGAGCCTTCTCCTAATGTTGATGAGACACTAATGGTACCTCCTAACTTCTCAACGATAATCTTACTAAGTGGGAGACCTAATCCATATCCGTTCTGCGTGGTCTCAGCGTCTTTAGACACATAAGTCTTGAAAATATCATTGATATCCTCTGGAGCGATACCAGAACCAGTATCAGTTACGAAGAACTCCACCTCTTGACCGTCACTTACCATGCGATAACCATAGGTGATACTTCCTTTTGAGGTATGTTTCAGTGCATTGCTGATCAAGTTGGAGAATACCTGCATGATACGGTTGGCGTCTATATTGAGGGTGACAGCCATATTGGGCTTGGTCCAGTTCATCTGCACCGTTTCCGGGCATCTGAACTTAAAGGTGTTCATCAGGCTCCTGCAAAGTTCGCTCAGGTCTGTCATTGTCTTCTTGATAACCACTTCACCAGACTCTACTCTTGATAAATCGAGTATTTCATTGATGAGAGTTAACAGACGGGCATTATTACTCTCGATAATCTCCATATATTTCGTCCGCTCCTCCTGAGAGTCTGTCTCGCACATGACTCTTGAGAAACCTTCAATAGCATTCAGTGGGGTGCGTATCTCATGGCTCATGTTTGCAAGGAAAAGGGACTTCATCTTGCTTGCCTTTTCTGCTTCTTTGGCTTTAGCCTCGTATTCCGCCAATTTGGTATTAGCAGCAAGTAATTTTCGGTTTGCTGCATCTAATCTGGCATTCGCTTCTGCTAGTTTCTGAAATAGTATGTCCTTTTCGTCTTGACTCATGTCTTTACAATCTGACAATAATATTCTGCAAAGTTATATAAAATTCTTCGAATCACAAAGGAATTAGTGACTTTTTTATCCTCTTTTTGCTTTTTCCCATGCACCGCTACTTTTATGGTTTTTCAAATACGTCATTCCACGGAATACGTTCAGGTTCATAAATAGGAAATAGTAGGGCACATATAGCAGTTTGTTCTTTTTACCGTGTTTCTCAAGATAATAACCTAATAAAGCCGCAATATAGAATAGGATTTGTAATCCCCAGATCCAGTTGTAGATAGCACCTGCCTTTAGGAATACTAAAATCACGTTAAGTGGAATCAGCAGGAGGAGAGCAACAGGTGTGATGCTCCAACGTAATACGCGGTGAGAAACAAACTGGAAGGCTACTATAGGTTGACGGAAAGGATTCATCATTTCGCGGAGCCACCAGATACTCTGCAGACCGCCTGCAGCGATACGACGTTTGCGTTTCGATTCCTCAGCAAGATCAGCAGAGCCATACTCCATGGCATAGGCTTCAGAGGTATAGGCAATCTTGTAACCTTTGTCTACCATACGAAGCGACATCACGAAATCGTCAAGAAGAGCATTCTCGGGCATAGGCTCGTAAAGTGACCTGCGGATAGCGCAGAGTTCTCCTGCAGCACCCATGGCGGAGTATAGTTCTCCATCCCAGCGCTTCAGTGTACTCTCATATTTCCAGTAGAGTCCTTCACCTTCCGCCGCGGCTTGTCCCTCATGACGTGCTGCCACTCGTTTCTCTCCTGCCACACATGCTACCTGTGGGTTCATGAAACAACGTACAATCTCCTGTATAGACTCTGGGTTCAGCATGGTATTGGCATCTGTCATCACGATCAGTTCATTTTTTACCTCACTGATTCCATGGTTCAGAGCCGCAGTCTTTCCACGACGCTCAGGAGAATAGATGACTTGTACGTCAGGATACTTAGCAAGATTGTCGTTGGTGGCGTCATTAGATCCGTCAGTCACCCATACAACGTGCAGTTTAGGGTAGGTAATCAGATGGGTGTTCTCCATCTTGATATCTACAATATCCTGCTCGTTGTATGCGCAGATCATCAAAGTAACCTCTGGTAAATCCTCCTCTGAGGGTAGTTGTGCCTTTTGTGGTTTTCCTTTGAAGAGCCGTTTCAAGCGAACTAATATCCAGAGAAGGATGCCATATCCCAGATACGTATAGAAGACCAGGAAGAGGCATACCCAGAAAATTACTTTCAAGGTGACCATGCCTGACGCTATTTATTCGTTCGTCTCTATTTCCTCCTGCATATCGATATACTGGCGGTCCTTGTCGTAGAATTCATACTGAAGGAAAGCCAGTTTCTGCGAAGGGATAATCCGTATTCCCCAGCCGTATTTCATCTGCCAGCGTCTCTTCAGTGAGACGATACCCTGGTTGATATAGGCTGCGACGTAAGGGTGTACATGGAGTGAGAAACTCTTGATGCCTATCTTATTGACAAGGCGGTCAATTTTGCTCTCTAACTGATCTGTAAACAGGATGGACGACTTGATTTTCCCCTTGCCGAAGCAGGTGGGACAGGTTTCCTCAACGTTGACATCCATGGCAGGACGAACACGCTGACGGGTAATCTGCATCAGTCCGAACTTACTCAGTGGGAGGATGTTATGGCGGGCACGGTCTTTCTGCATGTTCTTGCACATCCGCTCGTATAACAGTTGGCGGTCCTCTGCAAGACTCATGTCAATAAAGTCGACCACGATAATACCGCCCATGTCACGAAGGCGGAGTTGGCGAGCCAACTCGTCTGCGGCACCTAAATTGACCTCCAAGGCGTTAGCCTCTTGTCCGTTCTCTGCACGTGTCCTGTTACCACTGTTCACGTCCACTACATGCATCGCCTCTGTATGTTGGATAATCAGATAGGCGCCCCGCTTATAGTTGACGGTCCGTCCAAACGAAGATTTCAGTTGTTTGGTAACGTTAAAGTTGTCGAAGATGGGTACTGTGCCTGTATACTGTTTGACGATGTCTTTCTTATCGGGAGCGATCAAACCGACATAGTCTTTGATTTGCTGGAAGATTTCCGTGTCGTTGACATAGATACCATCATAGGTGGGGTCGAAGAGGTCGCGCAACATAGCGACGGCTCTTCCAGTCTCCTCATACGCCAGTAGAGGCGTTGTTGTGGTCTTCTGTACTTTTGCGATGGTATCATCCCAGCGTTTTACTAATACTTTCATTTCAGCATCAAGTTCTGCAACACGCTTTCCTTCGGCTGATGTCCTGACGATAACGCCGAAGTTCTTGGGCTTGATACTTTGTACGAGTTGTTTCAGACGTGTACGTTCTTCACCTTTCTTAATCTTCGAGGATACAGACACTTTGTCCTGGAACGGCATCAAGACCATATACCTGCCGGCGAAACTTAGTTCACAAGTCAGTCGCGGACCTTTAGTGGAGATAGGCTCCTTGACCACCTGCACTAAGATTTCCTGTCCTTGTTTCAGGAAACTCTGTACGCTTCCGTCCTTGGGCAGTTCTGGTTGTCGTGATGCTTTCGTGATGGGGAAAAGTCGTTTCCTGTCACTTTGTACCTGTTTAAGATACTTTTCGTAAGAACTGAATTGAGTGCCTAAGTCAAGATAGTGTAAGAAAGCATCACGCTCAGAGCCCACATCCACGAAGCATGCGTTCAGTCCGGGCATCAGTTTGCGTACCTTGCCCAGATAGATGTTTCCGACAGAGTAAGATGCCTCTCGCTTCTCGTTCTGGTATTCCACCAGGTTTTTGTCTTCGAGTAGGGCAATCGATATCTCTTTCGGTTGGACGTCAATGATTACTTCACTATTCATACTTAGTTGTTGTTTTTTAACGGAAAGGGTGCACCAACTTGTCTTGTAGACTTGTTGGTACACTCCTTTCATTTCTTTCAGACTTAGCAAGACTTACTTGCTCTTGTGACGATTCTTGCGCAGTCTCTTCTTACGCTTGTGAGTAGCCATCTTGTGGCCCTTCTTTTTCTTTCCGTTTGGCATAATTTAAATATTTAAATGTTTAATGTTTATTTCATCTTAGCAATAAAACTCTTGGCGGGTTTGAAGGCGGGGAAGTCGTGCGCGTCAATCACCAATGTAGTATTCTTGGAGATATTGCGAGCGGTCTTCTTGGCACGATGCTTAATAGTAAACGTACCAAAACCACGCAAATAAACGTTTTCTTTCTGTACTGCCATGCTCTGACGGATCTCTTCCATGAATGCCTCCACTGTGGCTGCAACGTCCTTTTTCGCAAGACCCGTGTCCTCAACAATCTTGTTTATAATGTCTGCTTTTGTCATCTTATTAAGATATCTAAATTTGTTTACTTGTATTAATGTTTCGTATTTCGGACTGCAAAGATACTGATTTTCAGCGGGAAACGAAAATTTATTGGCACTTTTTTTTGAAAAAAGATAATTTCTTGATACGAGAAGACCTCTTCTATACCTATTTATATATAGAATAGACGGTTATTTCAGTTGTTGCAGTCTGGCAATATATTTCCCGATGATGTCAAATTCCAGATTGACGATACTGCCCACTTTGATATCGCAAAAGTTTGTGTGTTCAAAGGTATAGGGGATAATGGCTACCTGAAAAGTGTTTCTCGTGGGATTACATACGGTGAGGGAGACACCATTGACGGTTACGGATCCTTTATCAACGGTAAAGTAACCATTCAGTGCCATCTCCTTGTCTTCCTTGTATTCGAAGGTAAAGTAGGTAGAGCCGTTAGCGTCCTCTACAGCAACACACCGTGCCGTCTCATCGACATGTCCTTGTACGATATGCCCATCCAGTCGTCCGTTCATCAGCATCGAACGCTCCACATTCACCTTGTCGCCTACTTGCAGCAGTCCGAGGTTCGAGCGGTCCAGCGTCTCTTTCATGGCGGTAACCGTATAGGTGCCATCTTGGATACTGACAACGGTCAGACACACACCGTTATGGGCGACACTCTGGTCAATGCCCAGTTCGTCGACAAATGAGCAACGCAAGGTGAAGTCGATATTGTCCCTGTCTTTCTTGATAGCCGTAACGGTGGCAAACTCTTCTATAATACCGGAAAACATAACTCTTACTTTTTAACTCTTTAGATATGAACAAAAAAGAAAGGGCCGCGTCGAGGATGTGATGAAAACTCCTTTGTTAAAAGATGTAGAGCGCTCTCAACCTTTGTAATCCACTGGTTTTACAACTTCTCCGAGGAGATGTGGCCCGCCATTGGCAGAAAGACAACTCAGTTTTCAATGTAATTTGATGAGTATCCCGATCGAATCGACACGGCCCAGTATTATAATTAATAAGCGAACAGAGGATAGTCCTTCATGCGCTCATTGACACGCTTGCGGACACTGGCAATCACCTGCTCGTCCTCAGGGGCGTTCAGTACCTCCTCGATGAGAGCGGCAATCTCCACCATTAGGTCTTCCTTGGCACCACGGGTAGTGATGGCAGGAGTTCCCAGACGGATACCACTGGTCTGGAAGGCAGAACGGCTGTCGAAAGGCACCATATTCTTATTGACGGTGATGTCGGCGGCAACGAGGGCGTTCTCGGCTACCTTACCAGTCAACTCAGGATATTTCGAGCGCAGGTCTACTAGCATAGAGTGGTTGTCGGTACCGCCGCTGACGATGGTGAATCCACGTTTGATGAGTTCCTCGGCAAGCACCTTGGCATTCTTCTGCACCTGCTTAGCCCACTCCTTGAACTCTGGACGCAGTGCCTCACCGAAGGCAACAGCCTTAGCAGCAATCACGTGCTCCAGCGGACCGCCCTGCTGTCCGGGGAATACGGCGGAGTTCAGCAGTTGTGACATCATCTTGGTAACACCCTTTGGTGTCTTCAAGCCCCAAGGATTCTCGAAGTCCTTACCCATGAGGATGATACCACCACGGGGACCACGGAGTGTCTTGTGAGTGGTAGAGGTCACGATATGTGCATACTTCACGGGGTTGTCGAGCAGACCAGCAGCGATGAGTCCAGCGGGGTGCGCCATGTCAATCATCAGTAAGGCACCCACTTTGTCAGCGATCTCACGCATACGTTTGTAGTCCCATTCACGACTGTAGGCAGAGCCACCACCGATAATCAGTTTTGGCTTGTTCTCCAAGGCGAGACGCTCCATCTCGTCATAGTCCACACGACCCGTCTCCTTGTTCAGGTTGTAGCCTACGGGCTTATAGAGGATACCGCTGGTATTCACCAGTGAGCCATGAGAGAGGTGACCGCCGTGATCCAGGTTCATACCCATGAAGGTATCGCCGGGTTTCAGTACGGCAAGCAGCACAGCGGCATTTGCCTGTGCACCAGAGTGGGGCTGTACGTTGGCATACTCTGCGCCGAACAATTTGCAGACACGGTCGATGGCAAGTTGCTCCACCTCGTCCACTACCTGACAACCACCGTAGTAACGGTGTCCAGGGTAACCCTCGGCATATTTATTGGTCAGGTAACTGCCCATAGCCTCCATAACTTGATCGCTGACGAAGTTCTCCGACGCAATCAGTTCGATACCTTTCAGTTGGCGTTGATGCTCCTTCTCGATGAGCTCAAAAATCGCATTGTCTCTTTCCATTGTTTATTTAGTTTTATATGTTTGTAATTCCTTATCCGTTCATAGCGAGCAGGAACTCCTCGTTGGAGTGTGTCTGCACTAGTCTGTCACGTACCGTATTCATCGCCTCGATAGGATTCATCTCTGCGATGAACTTGCGGATGATCCACATGCGGTTCAGGGTAGTCTGGTCTTGCAGCAGGTCATCACGACGGGTAGACGACTGAACGAGGTTGACAGCAGGATATACACGCTTGTTGGCAAGCATACGGTCAAGTTGCAACTCAGAGTTACCCGTACCCTTGAACTCCTCGAAGATTACCTCATCCATCTTTGAACCGGTGTCTGTCAGTGCCGTGGCGATAATCGTCAGCGAGCCGCCGTTCTCGATGTTACGAGCGGCACCGAAGAAACGCTTAGGTTTTTGCAGGGCATTGGCGTCGACACCACCCGTCAGCACTTTTCCACTGGCTGGTGCTACAGTGTTATAGGCACGAGCCAGACGAGTGATTGAGTCGAGGAAGATGACCACGTCATGTCCGCACTCTACCATACGCTTTGCCTTCTCCAATACGATACCGGCAATCTTCACATGGCGGTCGGCAGGCTCGTCGAAAGTAGAGGCGATGACCTCAGCGTTGACGGTACGTGCCATATCCGTTACCTCCTCAGGGCGCTCGTCGATCAGCAGCATCATAATATATGCCTCTGGATGGTTGGCGGCGATGGCGTTGGCGATATCCTTCATCAGGATGGTCTTACCCGTCTTTGGCTGGGCGACAATCAAGGCTCGCTGTCCCTTACCGATAGGCGAGAACAGATCGACAATGCGGACGGAGGGGTTCGTGGTGGCTGGATCGCCACAGAGTGTGAACTTCTCGTCAGGGAAGAGTGGGGTGAGGTGCTCGAAACTTACACGGTCACGTACTTCCTGTGGCAGACGACCGTTGATGGTCTTCACGTCTGTCATGGCAAAATATTTCTCATTGTCATGAGGAGGACGCACGGTGCATGCTACGACATCACCTGTTTTCAATCCGTATCTCTTTACCTGTTGCGGACTCACATAGATGTCATCTGGTGACGACAGGTAGTTATAGTCGCTGGAACGCAGGAAACCATAGCCGTCCTGCAGCATCTCCAGAACGCCGTTGCCTGTAATCAGGTCGTCGAAGTTGTATCTCTCGATAGGAGCCGTGCGGGCAGGAGCGTATGTGTTTACTTCTGGTGCTATAGGATTGGTATTGACCTGTGACATTGGACGGTCAAAGATGTCAAGGGTGGGGATTGCCTCACCATCCTCTATGGGTATGTCGACAACAGTGATGAAGTCAGTACCGTCACCGGGGTCACCTTCCCATACACCGTCTGGTGTGATGGCAGGCTCGTCATTCTGTTGTTGTGCCATTTTGGTTTGCAACTCCTCGATTTTACTGGGGTCAATAGACTCCTCGCTGTTCTGGATAGCCTCCGGGACTTCTACTGCCTCTTGAGCAGCCGCCTCCGTCTCTACTTGTTCATTGGCAGCGACATCAGCCTCAGCCTCTGCTTGTGCCTTGGCAGCAGCCTCAGCGGCCTCACGGGCTGCAATCTCCTCAAGTTCCTTCTTCGACTTTCTTCCACGCTTTTTGGGGGCGGGCTTTACCTCCTCAGCAGGTACCTCGGCGGCAACGTCTGCTTTCTGCTCCTCAAGTTTCTTTGCCTCAGCAGCGTCAGCCTCCGCAAACAGCGAGTCAAGGGATGGCTTCTTCTCCTTCACAGACTTCCCGGCATTCACGTCAAGGTTCTCGCCTTCGGTACCATTAACGGTATATACCTTATTATTATCCTTCTTCGTAATACGTGTACGCTTACGCTTGGTGGTACTGCTATTCGCAGCAGAGTCCTCGGCAGCCTTGTCGAGGATCGCATAGATCACTGTCTCCAGTTCGTCATCCTGCGACACCTTAACACCGAGGTCATTGGCTATCTCCATCAACTGGGGGATATCCATTTGTTCTAATTCATTCTTCGTATACATATACTATAAACTGTATTCGTTTTCGATAATTATTTGAAAAATAGGGTGGGAATGTTTCGCGAACGGAAACACCTTGGTGAATCGGAATTAACCCATTTGGTGGGCATCACTCATCAATTCGACCGCAAAATTACAAATAATAATCTGAACCGCCAAACATTTTAAGAGTTTTTTCCTTTTTAGAATTCTTTACCGTTTTTACATCTGCCAAGTTACATACAATGTGTCAGTTACTTGTCCCTGCTGTCATGATTGACGACAACCTTTCTGCCCTGATGGATATAAATGCCCTTGCCAGCAGGTTTCCCATCTGTACGAGTACCCCACAAAGTATACCACTCATCACTCGTCACAGGACTCTTCTCAACATGTTCTATACCTGTTGAACTTTTCAATATCTCCTTGATGCCGGCATACGCATCTATCAATCCATAGCCATAAGTGTTGTTGGGATATTCCAACGATGCTTCGGGCTTCTTGCTCGTAGCCTTGATAATCTCCTTGATATCGTCTGGCGACAACTGCGGATTGGCTTGTAACCATAAAGCAACGATACCTGCCACGCAGGGAGTCGCCATTGACGTACCCGACATCACACGCCAAGGATAGTTCTTGTTCAGAAAGACGGTAGTAGTCACCAATTGCTTCGAATCATTGTAATTGATGAAACTATTGCCAGCAGAGATGATGTTCACACCAGGTGCTACCACATCGGGTTTAACACGTCCGTCACGAGTCGGACCCACCGACGAGAAACCAGCGATAGTTCCCACTGGGGTATTGGTACCAAATCCTTCCATCTTCTCGCCCTTAGCATTAAGGTACGATTCACGTCCGTTTAGTGCTCCTACCGTTACCACCGAGGGCAGCGTGCCTGGCAAGCCTATATTATGACTTGCTGTGGCACAAACGAAACGTGATTCTTTAAAAAGTTGAGAATGAGACAAGAAAGAAGACTCTTGAGCCACAAACATCTCCACTTCTGCATCCTCATCCTCAATAACTAACGCCAGTACTGGATAGTCGCCCATCTCCACATTCTGTAGGCGATCGGTAAAGGTATAGAATGAGCCATCTTTTTCCAACAGGATGTGATGACCGCGGAATACAACGGTATCGCTTGGCAACTCTTCCGTGTCTAATACGATAGAATCAGTCAGTTCCACGAGCAATTTATCCACATCAACAGAAGTTGTCAGACACTTCAACTTAAAAGGTTGCTCACTTTGTAGGAACACCCTATCCTGCTTTTTACTACTAATAAGTACAGCACCAGCAGTCTTTTTGCCTTGCGGTTTTTTCACATAGGTATCTTTATCATTCTCATTGCCTGCTGCTACCACGAGAATTTTGCCTGGTCCTACCAATTTCTCCACAGCCTCCGACAACAGTTTCGAGTCACCGGGAATATCGTTAAAACCGATACTATAGGAGATGACACAGGGCTGATGGTGTTCGTCAGCATAGTCGAAAATGCGTTTCATGCGTGCCACCTGATCTGCCGAGTTGATATAATTCTCTGTTCCAGCATTCCTCGAACTGATGGCAAAGATGTCAGCACCATAAGCAATGCCACGATAGGGTGAGCCGTAGCCACTGCCCGCAGCCGTACCCAAACAATGCGTGGCATGATCAGCCTCTGTGCCACCAGGATGGTTGTTGGTCAGAATATCCTTCTGGGACAAATACTCGCGACCAATAGGAGTCGCAACACCTTTCGTCTCGTCAGCAACAGCCAAATCGTCTACAAAGCCCTTGATGCGATATGTTTTTCCATCTACTGCATAGAAGGTGGGATGTGTCACATCGAAGCCGTAGTCCACCATACCCAGCAAGACACCCGTACCGTCATAACCATGAGGCAGTTCCAAGCCCGAACGCACTGGTGCGCTGTTCACCCAAAGCGGTGTCACGTCGTTCAGTAACTTTCCGCCTATCTGGGTTTCCACGCGTTCCACACTGTCATTGGAAGCCAATTCCTCCAACTGGACGAGTGGAATATTCGCAATATATATATCGCCTATTTGTGTCACTTTCTGGCAACCGTACAGTTGCAGAAGTTGCTCAGCATCACCGTTCTTGAACTTGACAAAAGCACATACCATATCATTCCCGGCTGCCCGACGACCCATGTTCTGTTGTGCTACCAACCGCTTCAAATCTACCGACAATCGGTTTCCATCACCTGCCATTACAGATACGCCTCCCATTGTCAAAGCCACCAACAGCATTGCCCACATTCTGACCATTTTATTCTTCATTCTTTCGCTAATGTTAAATTAATAAGGTTTTTCTAAATCATCTGCAAAAATACGAAGAATTAAGCAGAAAACCAAATTTCCCAGTTCTTTTCCCTTCCCCTCAACAAAGGGAGGTTAGGAGAGGGTCTTTCTCACTTTTTTCTTTTAAATCCTTTGGAGTTTCAGAAATATTGTTTATCTTTGCCTTTGCATTGCGTCCATAAGGATGCTTTGCAGGACATCGTGGGTTAAGAATTAAGTATCGAAAATTCTGATGAGGTTTACACTCAAATAGTCGGCAACTAATTGAAGCATTACACCTCTAGGGATTGGGATACGCCTTGATAGGCGTACCCTTTCCTTGTGTATGTAATGCAGGCCTGTTTGCCGACGGCTAGAGTGTAAGTACATAAGGAGTAGAGGGTGCGCTTTCTTTTTCCCCTAACTTAAAACAAATGAACATGGATAAGGAAGTCAACTTTGGTATGATTACCAGTTTTGACAATATCACATCGAGGGTGATAGATGATTTGAAGGCTACACTACTGCGTGGCTCTAAGGTCGCTATGGCTGCCGCTTCCTTTTCCATTTATGCCTTTGAAGCATTGGAGAAGGAGTTAAAGGATATTGAAGAATTACGTTTTATCTTTACTTCTCCAACATTTAATAAGGAACGTGAGAAGAAGCAGAAGCGAGAGTTCTATATCCCCAAACTGAATCGTGAGCGAACACTTTATGGCTCTGACTTTGAGATTAAGTTACGTAACAACCTGACTCAACGGGCTATTGCCCGGGAGTGTGCTCAGTGGATACGTCAAAAGGTTCGCTTTAAGACCAACACTTCGCAGAAGCCGATGCCAGGCTTCCTTAATGTGAAGAACGTGGAAGGTCTCTTTACTTATCTGCCTTTCAACGAGTTTACAACGACAGAATTAGGATGTGAGCGTGGCAATAGTATTTTCCAACTCATCCAGCGAATGCCGTCACCAGTCAGTGATGCTTATCTGAAGAATTTCAACGACCTGTGGAATAATCAGACGGACTTTGCCGATGTAACCAATGCCATCATAGAGAATATCGAAAATGTGTATCGTGAAAATGCACCCGATTTCATCTATTTTGTTACCCTTTACAATATCTTCAATGAGTTCTTGGAAGATATTAGTGAGGATGTGTTACCCAATGAGGCTACAGGTTTCAAATCATCACAGATATGGAACAAACTCTATAATTTCCAGAAGGATGCAGCACTTGCCATCATCAATAAACTGGAGACGTATAACGGCTGCATCCTTGCGGACTCCGTAGGTCTGGGTAAGACCTTCACGGCACTTTCGGTCATCAAGTATTACGAGAACCGTAATAAGAGTGTGCTGGTGCTCTGTCCCAAGAAACTCTATGATAACTGGAATACCTATAAGAGCAATTACAAGAACAACCCTTTAGAGAAAGACCGCTTGCGCTATGATGTGTTGTTCCATACTGACCTCTCCAGAGAGCAAGGAACGAGCAATGGACTCGACTTGGCACTACTCAACTGGGGCAACTATGACTTGATAGTGATTGACGAGAGCCATAACTTCCGCAATGGTGGCAAGGTGACAACAGATGAGGACGATGAGAATCCCCGTGAGAATCGCTATCTTCGTTTGATGAATAAAGTGATTCGTGCAGGTGTCCGTACTAAGGTGCTCATGCTATCAGCAACACCTGTCAACAATCGTTTCAACGACTTGAAGAACCAATTGCAACTGGCTTATGAAGGAGACCAGAATCTCATCAACGACAAGTTAGATGTAGATCGTCCTATCGAGGAGATCTTCCGTACTGCTCAAGCACAATATAATACTTGGGCAAAACTCTCTGACCCCAAGGAGCGCACAGCAGAGCGTCTGCTAGATATGTTGAGTTTCGACTTCTTCCAAGTGCTCGATGCTGTTACTATTGCACGTAGTCGTAAGCACATCGAGAAATATTATGACACTGCCGACATAGGAAAGTTCCCCACACGTCTGCCCCCCATCTCTAAGCGACCCCATCTGACAGACCTTAACGAGGCAATTACTTATAAGGATATCTCTGAACAACTTGATGACCTAAACTTAGGTGTCTATGCTCCTTCGGATTATATTCTCCCATCTCGTCGCTATAAATATGAGATTGACAAAGACGGTAAGGGTGGTCATTTGGGCATGTCTGGTCGTGAGAAGGGTCTAAAGAAGTTGATGGCTATCAACCTGCTGAAACGTTTGGAATCAAGTGTCAACTCATTCCGTCTGACGCTGAATCGAATGAAAGAACAGGTGGACGAGACCTTGAAGGCAATTATGACCTATATGGAGACGAAGCAGGATATTCGTATATCTACTCAGACACTTGACTCGATGTTTGATAGTGAAGATAGTGAGAATGATTTCCTGGTGGGTGGCAAGAAGACACGTGTGATGTTAGCAGATATGGATTGTCGCTCATGGAAGCGTGACTTGTTGCACGACCAAGAGATATTAGGCTTGCTGCTGACCATGCTGGAAGACATTACCCCTGAGCACGACAGCAAACTGCAAATGCTGATAGAGAATCTTCGCCAAAAATTTGCCAATCCCATTAATGGTGATAACAAAAAGGTGATTATCTTTACCGCCTTCTCGGATACGGCAGAATATCTCTACGATAATCTTGCATTAGTCATTAAGGAGAAAACAGGGTTGCATACTGGTCTTGTCACAGGCAATGGCGTTCGTTCTACGATAACGACTATCAAGGCAGATTTCAATACCATACTGACACTCTTTTCACCCATGTCCAAAGAGGCTGATAAACTACTACCACGCCAACAGGAATTCATTGATGTGCTCATAGCCACCGACTGTATCTCTGAGGGTCAGAACCTACAGGATTGCGACTATCTGATCAATTATGACATTCATTGGAACCCTGTTCGTATCATCCAGAGGTTTGGGCGAGTAGACCGTATCGGCTCTCGTAACGACGTGATACAGTTGGTGAACTACTGGCCCGATATTGAGTTGGATGATTACCTGCGACTGAAGGGAAGGGTAGAGGCTCGTATGACTGGGGTTAATATTACGGGTGCAGGTAACAGTAATGTGTTACTCTCAGATGAGGAACAGGCAGATCTTGACTATCGCAAGAGCCAGCTTCAGCGACTTCAGGAAGAGGTGGTTGACTTGGAAGATATGGACACCGGTATCAATATCATGGACTTGGGACTGAATGAGTTCCGTCTCGATTTGCTTGCTTACATGAAGGAAAATCCAGACATTGAGCATACTCCTTGGGGCATGAGTGCCGTAGTGCCTGCCAATGAGCAAGCCAAGCCTGGTGTCATATTCATCCTCAAGAATCGTCAACTTGTTCTTCCCCCCTTGGGGGAATTAAAAAGGGGGTCGCTGCTCCATCCTTTCTATATGGTATATCTCTCTGATGATGGCGAAACGTTGATTAACCACTTGTCGCCCAAGCGTTTGCTCGACATCATGCGTATGAGTTGTAAGGGTAAGACAGAACCCATTCTCGAACTCTGTCATGCCTTCAACAAAGAGACGGCTGACGGCAAGCGGATGCAGCACTATAGTGACCTGCTGGGCAAGGCTGTGGCAAGTATTGTGGAACAAAAGGAAATGAGCGATATTGACAGCCTCTTCTCCGCTGGACCTACCACTGCCCTCGTAGGTGATGTGAAAGGCTTGGATGATTTTGAACTAATCTGCTTCTTGGTGGTGAAAGAATTGAAGAATTGAAAAAGGAAGACAACATATTAGGCTTTCCAGAACGCACCATCGTTGACAGTGTGGTGCCCAAGACCAAGTTCTATCACTTCATGGAGGTGAACCCTCGCATGAAGACGCATTTTGTGAACGATGTGGAAAGCATCCATTGGCTCTATAAACTGTCACCTGATACGCTCAACGTGACAGCCTCGCCAGATATGGTGGAGATAGAGGTGTTTGTGGCTACGCTGAAACAAGCCGATTGCCCTACGGACCTCTTTACTTTTATTGATACCAACATGCCTCGCCACTTAGTGTTTGTCCTGCAATACGAGCAGAGCAGCATGTTGCTGATTAACTACAAGCAATGGCGAGACGATACGCATACAACCTTCAAGATTACCCAGATGTTTGCCTCGCCTTGGGTGTCAACCAATAGTCTGTCATTGCAGATTGATGGGCAGTCCTTGCCTCGCATCTATGATAACTTCGTGGCACAGATATCCGGCATTGGTGAGCATCAGGCTGGCAGCATGGAGGAGATTGTTGCTCTTCAGCAACAAATTGCCAAAGCACAAAAAGAACTTGAAACCTTAGAGAAGCGTATGCGTCGGGAGCCGCAGGTAAATCTGCAAATGGAACTGCATGCCCAGGCTCGCAAGAAGCGAAAAGAGATAGAGCGAATGAAACAAGAATTGAACGAATTAAAATAAACAAAATATATGGAACACTTAGACAAACAAACGATGGATGGGACGCAGTTGAACCTCGATGCACTCTATCAGATATGCCCCTCATGCTTCACGGAAACAGCAGGAGCGGAAGGGCAGTTGAAGCATGTTGTCAACTTTGAGAAGTTGAGGAAGTTGTTGGGTGATAATGCTGTGGAGGATGCTCCAGAGGTGTATGACTTTACGTGGGTGGGCAAACGGGCTGCTCAGCGTGAGGCGATGGCTCCTTGCCGTAAGACGCTTCGCCCCTGTCCTGAAGAATCAGTCGATTGGGACACTACCCAGAACCTCTATATCGAGGGTGACAACCTTGAAGTGCTCAAACTGCTCCAGAACTCCTATATGGGCAAGGTCAAGATGATTTATATCGACCCGCCTTACAATACGGGTAATGACTTCCTTTACAAAGATTCTCGTTTATTGTCAGCAGAAGAATATGATGAGGCTATCCAAAATGATGATGGGAAACGTTTGATTAAAAATACCTATTCGAATGGAAGTTTCCACTCAGATTGGTGTTCTATTATATATGAAAGGCTTATAGTATCAAGACCACTACTTTCAGATGATGGAGTTATTTTTATCTCCATAGATGATAATGAATTACGTAATCTTAAAAGTATATGTGATGAGGTATTTGGCGAACAAAATTTTATTTCGGTGATACCACGAATCGCCAAAAAAGGTTCGGATCAAGGTACGCATTTTAGGCCGACAAAAGATTATATCTTATGCTATGCAAAAAATATTGGTAATCTTAAAGGGTTTGTTGATAGGAACCTTGTAGAAAAGAAGAGTTATCCTTATAATGAAGATGGAAGAAAATATAGAAAAGCCCACTCTCTATTTCAGGCTTCATTAGATCCACTTCGTGGTTGTGTCAATCAAAGGTATTATATTGAGGCTCCAGACGGAACTCTCATTATCCCGCCTGGTGATAACTTTCCATCTGATATCGAGGATGGAGGACAAATTGTACCCCAGACAAAAAATGACAAAGTCTGGAGATGGAGTAAAGATTCCTATTTATCAAAGAAATCCATAATTATGTTTGATAAATCTCAACGTTCCCCTTTGGTAGATTCTTTTGGAAATCACACTGATTGGAATGTGTATGAGAAGAAATATGAAGACGAAGAAACCAAAGAGGAAAAAACTCCTCTTCCTAATGATGTTATTTATGATTATATAAATACTCTTGGAACAGCAACTTTGCATGAACTTGGTTTAGATTTTTCTTTTAGTAAACCTTATCAGTTGATAAAGTATCTTATTGAAATCATTGATAAAGGTAATGATATTCTTATCTTGGACTTTTTCTCTGGTTCAGCGACAACAGCTCAATCCGTTATGGAATTAAATTCTGAAGATAATGGTGTCCGTAAATATATAATGGTTCAATTAAAGGAGGATTTGCCAGAAGGTACGCCGAATTTCAAAACTATACCAGAGATAGCCAAGGAGCGCATTCGTCGTGCAGGTAAGAAAATCAAAGAGGAGCATCCTGAGGCGAAAGACTTGGATATTGGTTTCCGTGTGTTTAAGTGTGACGAGAGCAACTATAAAGAGGTGGCGTTTGCCCCCAAGGACTACAACCAAGCTCAACTCGATTTGTTTGAGGATAATATTAAGGAGGACCGTACAGACCTCGACTTGCTCTTTGACTGTATGCTCCGTTGGGGTGTGACCCTCGACTTGCCGATGACGAAGACGAAGGTGGACGGTTGCACCATACATAATGTGAATGAGGGTGGCCTCGTGGCTTGCTTTGATGGTAAGGTGACAGAAAAGGTGATTAATGCCATTGCAGAGATGTATCCAGTTCGTGTGGTCTTCCGTGACAGCAGTTTCGAGGAGGCTGCTCAGAAGATGAACCTCTTCGAATTGTTCAAGCAGAAGTGCGGCTGGACAGAGCAGGAAGTGAGAAATAACGTGAGGGTTATCTAATCCTCAATAAATAAAAGAAGGCGTTCTTTGAGGCATGCCTCGAAGAACTAACGCTCGGAAGAGCATGAAAGTATGCTTTCACTCTCCACTCGTTAAAGCGTTCTTTGACATAGTGACACAATAAGGAAGTAATAGACAATCAGGAAAGCAGCCATTTCCAGACAGGAATGACATCAATACCCGATTCCGTTGTTTCTTCATCGTATGAAATGAGGAAGCACTGCCAGTCAGGGTGGGTCTTGCTGTATTTGGCGAGTGGTGGTATATCACGCTCTTTTGTCGATTCATCGGCTATGCTGTATGACACTTGGATGGCGAGTTTGGCATCTGGTACTATGAAATCTATCTCCTTGTCCACATTTAGGTAGAACACATTATCTCTGCCATATCGGCGGCATAGTTCCACAGCAACCATGTTCTCGAGCAGCGATGTGTCAGGGTTGGTCAGAAACAGGTTCAGTAGTCCATTGTCGATAAAATAGTATTTCTTCTGAGTCTCCCGGTCGGTCAACTTGCCTGCTTCGTTCTCCATGGGTAGGACGAGCCAACTGTCAGCAGTGTAGTCTACATAGTCGATGGCAGTGGGTACGCTGATGGGGCTGCCAGTAGAGGTGATGATGTTCTTCAGCCGGTTGTATGACAGTGGCTGTTTGACACTCTCGGCCATTTTCTTGATGAGAATGTTCATCACTCGTTCGTTCTTGATTTTGTTTCGTGCACAAATGTCACCGAGGTATATTTTCTGATAAAGGCTCGACAGCATTGCCCGCTTGTTCTTGAAGGAGATAATCTCAGGCAATCCGCCATAGTAGAAATAGTCCTGTAGGTGGCGTTTCACCTCGCTACGCAGGACGGTGTCGTACTGCCAGTTTTCTTTCAGTCGTACATGTTGGACCGCAAGGTATTCCTTCAGTGAATAAGGGAAGACATCGAGGATGAAGAACCTGCCGCCAAGGGTGGTGGCTACGTCCTTGCTTAGCATCTTGGCATTGCTGCCCGTCACATAGACGCGATACTTCGCATCGGCGAGTCGGCGCACGAACTTATCCCAGTACGGTATGTTCTGCACCTCGTCGAGGAAAACCACGGGTTTCTTTCCATACATCTCTAAGTGAGCCTCCAGAAGCCGTTCAAAATCTTCGGTCTGGAATTCGGCCAGTCGTTCGTCCTCAAAATCGATGAAGAGTATCTCGTCCCATCCCTTTCCTTCTGCCTGCAACTGACGTACCCGCTGATAGAGCATGTATGATTTACCAGCATGTCTCACGCCGACTATGACGTAGTTGCCATTAGGCTCGAATTCAATGGGGCGGCTGATGATTTCCGCTTCGTCAATCTCTCTCTGTTTACCTATCAGGCATTGTTTGATAATATCCTTGCTGACGCTCATGGTTTAAACTGAAGTTTATACAGCAATGCTGTTTTTATAAAGTTTGGTTTACAAAAGTAGCCATTTTCTATAAACTACGATTGACAAAATGGAATAACTTGCTTTCCGTTTGTGTTTTTTAACAAAAATACTTCCTGTTGTGTCATTTATATAGTTGAAATGGAATAATAAAGAAGACAAATATATGAAACTGAAATTTAAACATCAGCAATTCCAGATAGATGCTGCAAAGGCGGTGACGGATGTGTTTCAAGGACAGCAGAACTTGAGCATGCTGGAGTTTACCCATGATATGGGTCGTCGCAGTGATGGACAGCAAGAGGCATTCGATGTGGTGGGATTCCGTAATCAGCCTATCAACATCTATTCCAGTCAGATGCTGAAAAACATGCGTGAGGTACAGATGGCAGAGCAACTGAAACCTTCTGAGGAAGTGCTGATGAACGACCTGCGGCTGACCATCGAGATGGAGACAGGTACGGGTAAGACTTATACCTATATCAAGACGATGTATGAACTGAACAAACTGTATGGCTGGAGCAAGTTCATCATCGTAGCGCCCAGCATCGCCATTCGTGAGGGAGTAAGTCGCTCGTTCGAGATTATGAGTGAGCACTTCGCATCCGAATACGGGAAGCGTATCCAGTCGTTCATCTATGACTCGAAGCAACTGACGAAGATCGACCAGTTTGCCAGTGATGCCAATATGCACGTGATGATTATCAACACACAGGCTTTTGCCGCTCGTGGTGAGGATGCACGACGTATCTATATGAAGTTGGATGCTTTCCGCTCACGTCGTCCTATCGACGTGATAGCAGCCACCAATCCCATCCTGATAATTGATGAGCCGCAGAGTGTGTTGGGCGTGGATAAGAAGAATGCCACCCGTGAGAAACTGAAAGAGTTCAAACCGCTCTTTACCTTATTATATAGTGCCACCCACAGGGCAGATGATATCGTGAATATGGTGTATCGCCTGGATGCCATGGATGCCTATAATAAGAAACTGGTGAAGAAGATAAGTGTAAAGGGTATCGAGCAGAAAGGTACCACTGCTACTAATGGTTATCTCTACTTGGAGAGTATCGTACTGAGCGAGGGCAATCCCAAGGCTCGGATCGGTTTCGATAAAAAGGGTGCCAGCAGCGTAAGACCTGTGACCCAACTGGTGGGTGATGGCTTCGACATCTATCAGCAGTCAGGTGGTTTGGAGGAATATCGTGACGGCTATCGGGTGGAGAGCATCGATGGCTATAACGGTACTATCCGATTGCTGAACGGCACCGTGTTGCATGAGGGTGAGATGATAGGTAAGGTGAACGATATCTATGTGCGTCGCCAGCAGATTCGTGAGACGATCCTGTCGCACATCCAGAAGGAGCGTAAGTTGTTCAGTATGGGCATCAAGTGCCTGTCACTGTTCTTCATCGACCATGTGGACAACTATAGGAAGCCTCTCCCCCTAACCCCCTCTCCAAAAGGCGAGGGGGAAGCCTGTGGCAACAAAGGTATCTATGCACAGATGTTTGAGGAAGAGTATTCCAATATTGTAGGACAACTGCAACTGGAGTTTGCGGATGATCCTGCTTATGTGGCTTATCTGAAACGGTTTACGGCAGAAGAAGTGCATGATGGCTATTTCTCACGTGACAAGAAAGGAAAGGTCGTGGACTCTGCTAATAAAGAGGGGGATAACGAGGTTCGAGGCTATCAGTTGATAATGAAAGAAAAGGAGAAACTGCTGTCGTTTGACACCCCAGTACGTTTCATCTTCTCGCACTCAGCATTGAAGGAAGGCTGGGACAATCCCAACGTATTCCAGATCTGTACGCTGAAGGACTCAGACAACCAGACGAAGAAACGTCAGGAGGTGGGGCGTGGTATGCGACTCTGTGTGAACGATAAGGGTGAGCGACAGGATGAGAGTGTGCTGCATGGTGGTGTGTTCGCTGTCAACGAACTGACCGTCATCGCCAGCGAATCATATAACTCGTTTGCTGCCAAACTACAGACGGAGATTGCTGAGGCTGTGGGTGACAGACCAGTGAAAGTTCAACTGGAACTGTTTAAGGATATGGTAGTGACCAATGCTCGTGGTGAGCAGAAGAAGATGGATGCGGACGATGCGCAGGATATTCTCTTCACGCTCCGTATGAAAGGCTATGTCACCAAACAAGGTCAGTTGACTCAGCAGTATCATGACGACAAGCAACAGGGGACGCTCGACTTTGGAGAGGATTATAACGAGTATCAGGCTGATATCGTCAAGAAGTTGGATAGCATCTTCAACCCAGATAGTGTGAAGCCAGAGGATGCCCGCAAGGTACGTGAGGCTAAGTTCGATTCGCAGAAGTTTGCCCGTAAGGAGTTCCAAGAGATGTGGCGCAAGATCAACAGTCAGACTTACTATACGGTGGATTTCAAGACGGATGATCTCGTCAAACGAGCCGTGATCGCCTTGGATAACCATCTGAAAGTATCGAGAATCGCCATCCAAGTGGTGAAAGGTACGATGAATGAGATTAAGAGCAAACAGCAATTGTTGGCAGGTACAGCGATGGTGGCGCAAGAGGTGGCTACGGAAAGTGTACATGAGTTGATTGGTGAGAATGTTCGCTATGACCTCATTGGTAAACTGGTGGAGGATACAGGCTTAACTCGTAAGGCGATCGTCACCATTCTCAAGAAGATATCGCCTAATACCTTTAATATGTTCAAAGCAAATCCTGAGGAGTTTATCATCAAGGCTGGCAATATTATTAATCAATGTAAGGCTGTTGCGGTGGTGGAGCATGTGGCTTACCACAAATTGAATCAGGAGTTTGATGCCGACATCTTCAGTGCCTCGACATTGAAGGGAAAACTGGGTGTGAATGCCATGGAGTCGCAGAAGTCGCTTTACGATATTGTGGTGGTTGACTCGAAAGGTATAGAGATGGACTTCGCCAAAAACTTGGAAATGCATAACGAGGTGGCAGTCTATACCAAATTACCAAGTGGATTCTATATCAATACGCCTGTAGGTCACTATAATCCAGACTGGGCTATTGTGTTCAAGGAAGGAACGGATGTGAAGCATGTCTACTTTGTGGCAGAGACGAAAGGCTATAGTGATGATGAGGTGACAGACTATCGCAAGACGGAAGAAGTGAAGATAGAGTGTGCCAAACGTCACTTTGCCACCATCTCCAGTTCTACGGTCACTTATGATGTAGTGAAAGACTATAAGGGGCTGATGGATATTGTAACCAAGTAAGAAGGGGTGGAAATAGGTGTTCTTACTTCAACAGGAAAAAGCCTACATGATGGGATATGCCGTTGTTGTTGAAGGTACGCAACTCGTAGAAGCCTTTCTCAACATCACCGATAAACACCATAGGACCAAAAGGCTTGTTCATCAGGTGAACACCTTGTGTCGAGTAGATGGCGAAATTGTCGGACTGAGGCAATTCATTGAAATCTGCAACTTGCAGACAATAATTGTCCACGGGGATGAGTTGAGAGTCGGCTATGGGTTGTTGGCTCTTACCTGTCTGCTGCTGACTGTTGGAGATACTCTCGATGCCATAACGGTTGACGGCAGTAACCATGTAGTGGAGTGGGGTGTCATTGGCAGAGCGGCGGACGGAGAGGTTTTGCTGCATCAGTCGGGTTGCGATGATATTGCGTGCGTCGTTGATATCCACAGGATAGTTCGTAGAGGCATAGACATTATATGTCAGGTAGTCGCCGTCACTGTTGTCAGTGGCTCCGCTCCAACTGAGGTTATCACCATTGGTGGTGCGCTCGATATTAAGGGTGGTAGGGGAAGTTGGTCTTGTCGACTTGTTCGTCGTGAGAGGGGGAACGACGGCAGGGTAGGCGTCGAAGTCGCAAACGAAGTCATAGAGACCTTTGGTGTTATCCGTGAGGAAACGGCTGCGGAAGTAGCAGTGTCCGAGTCCTAAGTCACGAGCCACGTGCATCTGTCGCTTAATGGCATCCAACGACCAGTTGCCCTCACTGCGTATCAGTCGGTAGATACCTAATCCAGCGGCTATCTCACGTCCATAACGGTGCTCGCTCCAGTCAGCGGCAAAGGGGTAGTAGTGCTTGCCGTCATAATACATCATAGGGAAGAGTTGGTCCATGAGTCCGTCACGTAACCAGCCTTGTGCATCTTGGCAAACTTTGTTATAGGCATTCCATCCGCCACTTGGGTAACGAGTCAGGTCGTCAAACTTGCCGAGGGGTGAACAACTTAGTTTAACCCAAGATTTTAAGTCTTTGACTTTCTGATGGATAGAACGGACAATGCGAGTAATATTCTCACGAGCCTGTTGACGTGATATGCGTAAGGGATAGGTTTCTGGATAACGGATATAGTCGAGGTGGATGCCATCGATGTCATACCGTCTGGTGATCTCTTCACAGATGGAGGAAATATAGTCGGCGGTCCGCGAGTCCTCGGGGTTCAGACAGGCATCCTCACCCACATGCCTCATCAGTTCGGGATGCGTCTTTCGCAGGTTCTTCGCCCCGTAACTGTTCCACTTACCCGAAGGAACGGTGACCACCCACGCATGCAGTTCTATGCCTCGTTTGTGTGCCTCTTCGATGGCAAACTGAAGAGGGTCGTAGTTGGGACCCGTGCCGAAGCGTCCGCTGATACATCCGTCCCAAGGTTCGATGCGGGAAGGGTAGGTGACCGTTCCCCGAATACGCGCCTGATAGAGAACGGTATTTACGTTAGCATGTTTCAGTTGGTCGAGGATGCGGCATAGTTCTTGTTTCTGTTTCTGTTCGACGGCAGCGGAAGTCCCTTTGGTGCTGGGCCAGTCAAGTCCCTCCAAGGTGGTGAGCCATACGGCACGAAGTTCGTGCTTAGGCTGTGCGCTCAGTGTCAAAACCGTCAGCAGAAGGAGTAGAAAGAAAGTATATCTTTTCATGTTGTTGTCAATTTTGGATGCAAAGATAAGAAAAAAAGTTCATAGTTCATAGTTCTTAGTTCATAATTATTTGTTATCTTTGCAGTCAGTTTTATAAAACATCAAAAGAAAATGATTTCATTTACATTGAGTTTAGTGGCTCTGTTGTTAGGCTACTTTTTCTACGGACGTCTGGTAGAGCGGATATTCCATCCCGATGACCGCGTGACACCTGCTGTCGCTAAGGCAGACGGTATTGACTACATTGTGCTTCCTAACTGGAAGATTTTTATGATTCAGTTCTTGAATATCGCCGGTACAGGTCCTATCTTCGGCGCTATTATGGGAGCGAAGTTCGGTCCTGTCGCTTATCTGTGGATCGTGTTAGGCTGCATCTTCGCAGGTGCTACCCATGACTACCTGTCGGGTATGCTCTCGATGCGTAACGATGGTGCCGGACTGCCGGAGTTGATAGGTAAGTATTTAGGTAAGACGACCAAGAACGTGATGCTCGTGTTCACCGTTTTGCTGCTCGTCATGGTAGGTACTGTGTTCGTCTACAGTCCTGCTGAGATCCTGCACTCCATTGGTGGTGATACGATGATGTGGGTAGGTATTATCTTCGTCTATTACATCGTCGCCACGATGCTGCCTATCGACAAGATCATCGGTAAGATATATCCGCTGTTCGCCTTCTCCCTGCTGTTCATGGCAGGAGCCCTGATGGTGGCGCTGTATGCCAAGTGGCCCGAGTTGCCGGAACTATGGACAAACTTCTATAATATGGGTGCCGAGGCGCAACCCGAGAAGTGGACGGACGCTATCTTCCCAGCCTTGTTTATCACCATTGCCTGTGGTGCTATCAGTGGTTTCCATGCTACGCAGAGCCCGTTGATGGCACGTTGCGTGAAATCAGAGCACATGGGACGCCCCATTTTCTATGGTGCGATGATCACAGAGGGTGTAGTGGCATTGATATGGGCGACAGTCTCCGCATGGTTCTTCTATGGCAGTCCGTCTCCTGGCTATGAGTTGATAGCCGGTGCTGACAAGGGTTTCTACACTTCTGCCCCTGCCGTAGTGAACTTAGTGTGCAACGACTGGTTGGGTGTCGCCGGTGCCATTCTTGCCATGTTAGGTGTTGTCGCAGCGCCTATTACGAGTGGTGATACCGCTTTCCGTTCTGGTCGTCTGATTGTTGCTGAGTGGTTGAAACTCGACCAGCGTCCTATTGCGAAACGTCTGTATATCTGTGTACCCTTGTTTGCCGTTTCTATTCTGATGCTGCTCTGGCAGATCGAGAACCCAGACGGCTTCAATACTATCTGGCAGTATTTCGGATGGAGCAATCAGGCATTGTCTGTATTCACCTTATGGACATTGACGGTCTATCTGGTGCAGCATAAGAAACCCTATATCATCACACTGATTCCGGCGCTCTTCATGACAACAGTATGCTCTACGTTCCTGTTTATCTCTAAGCAGGCGTTCCATCTGCCGGAGTCTGTCGGCTATCCTTTGGGTGTCCTCTGTTTCTTTGTGGCACTAGTATGGTTCTGCGTGTGGTATCGTAAATATCAGAATAATCATCAATAAGTCGTTAAAACGATGAAGTGTCTTAAAAAACAGTATAAACTTAAGAAATAAGCCTATGTTAAGTGTAGAAGAGTTAGTAGACAGACTGATTGACCTCTCTTTTGCGGAGGATATCGGTGACGGCGATCATACCACTTTGTGTTGTATACCTGCCGATGCGATGGGTAAGTCGCACCTGCTGATTAAGGAAGACGGTATCCTTGCTGGTGTAGAGGTGGCAAAAGAAGTGTTCCGTCGTTTCGACCCCGACATGCAGGTGGAGGTATTGATGCAGGATGGTGCGAAAGTGAAGAAGGGCGACATCGCCATGATTGTCACTGGTCGTGTGCGTTCATTGTTACAGACAGAGCGTCTGATGCTGAATATCATGCAGCGAATGAGTGGTATCGCCACGATGACCAACCGTTATGTGGAGCGTCTGAAGGGAACCCATACCCGTGTACTGGATACCCGTAAGACAACACCTGGTATGCGTATGCTGGAGAAGCAGGCAGTGAAGATTGGTGGTGGTGTGAATCATCGTATCGGCTTGTTTGACATGATTCTGCTGAAAGACAACCATGTGGACTTCGCTGGCGGTATCGTCAATGCTATTGACCGCTGTCATAAGTATTTGGAAGAGAAAGGCTTGCAACTGAAGATTGAAATAGAGGTGCGCTCCTTTGACGAGTTACAGCAAGTGCTTGACCACGGAGGTGTCGACCGTATCATGCTCGATAATTTCTCCGTGCCCGATACGAAGAAAGCGGTTGAACTGATAGCAGGTCGTTATGAGACAGAGTCGAGTGGTGGTATTACTTTTGATACTATCCGTGACTATGCCGAACAGGGGGTTGACTTTATCTCTGTTGGTGCATTGACACACTCTGTCAAAGGACTCGACATGAGTTTCAAGGCATGCTGATTCGCCGCCTTTTTGCCATTAGTTGTTGGCTGTTGGCTATTGGCTCTTATGCTACAGACCATGTACAATATCATCCGCCAGTGGATTATACCATCACACTGGCGGGTAATTTTGGTGAGCCGCGTCCCAACCATTTCCATGGGGGGGTGGATATCAAGACAGATAACGTGGAGGGCAAGCATATCTACACCATCGGGGATGGCTATGTGAGTCGTCTGACAGTTGGTATCAGTGGCTTCGGTAATGCTGTGTATGTCACCCATCCTGAAGGATATACCAGTATCTATTGTCATCTGCAGAAGTTCTCTCCCAAGTTGGAACGGATGGTACACCGTACGGGAAAGCATGATGAGCAGATTGATTTGCACTTTACACCGATAGACTTCCCTGTGTCACAGGGACAGTTAATCGCTATCAGTGGTAATACGGGACATAGCACGGGACCCCATCTTCATTTAGAGATTCACGACACACGGACATGGGACATGCTGGACCCCTTGGATTTCCTTGCCCCGTATGTCAACGACTCCGTAGCGCCTCAGGCACATAGTGTGATGGCATGTCCAGTAGCGGGCGAGGGCGTGTTCAATGGTGGAAGTGGAAAACAGACTTTCGGGTTCTCTTCTCATCGTCTCCATCAAAAGTTGACGGCATGGGGAAAGATAGGTTTTGCCTTATGGGCAGACGACTATATGCAGGGAGTCTATAACCATTATGGCATCCGTGAGACCATCCTGCAGGTGGATGGAAAAGAGGTGTTCCATTCGAATGTCGGACGTATTCCCGTGTTTAGTAACCGTCAGGTGAACTCATGGGGTGACTACCAGCACTGGCTACATCAAAAGACTTGGTATATGCGTTCGTATATCCCAAAGGGTGTCACCCTGCCTATCCTGCATGCAGACGAGAACGATGGCTATGTGTTGTTCAATGAGGAGCGCCCTTACCAGTTTACTTATATCCTCCGTGACTTCATGGGAAATGAGTCACGGTATGAGTTTGAGGTGATAGGAAAAAAAGAGAAGATCCCTACGATATCCCCCCAGCGGTATAATGTGCGTTACGACCGTCTTTCACTGATTTCTTTGCCAGGTATGCAACTGACGATACCGGCAGGTATGGTGGAGGACGGGCTGATGGTGTTCCCGATGATAGAGGAGGGGTGTGTCTCGAAACGTTATACCTTTGCCCAGCAGGCTTGTCCGCTGTTCGGATGGGCAGAGTTAAGTATTGCTATCCCACAGGGAGTAGATACTTCCCGTCTCTATATCGACAGTGGCGGGCATGACATGGGTGGTGTCTGTCAGGACGGTTGGATAACCACCCGTATCCGTGAGTTGGGAGCCAGTTATGAATTGAAAATAAAAGATAATAAAGAATAACCATGAAGAGATTATTTCTGTTTGCCGTGGTATTGGCAATGACAGCCTCGGCAAGTGCGTGTACGAATTTGATTGTTGGTAAGAAGGCAAGCACGGACGGTTCCGTCATCTGTAGTTATAACGCCGACTCCTATGGTGCCTATATGCCCCTGTACCACTATCCTGCCGCTAAGCACCAGAAAGGTGACAAGCGGAAGGTGTATGAGTGGGATACCAACAAATACTTAGGAGAGATCGATGAGGCTCTGGAGACCTATAACGTCGTGGGGAATATCAACGAGTGGCAGGTCACTATTGGTGAGACGACCTATGGCGGTCGTGAGGAGATGGTGGACTCAACGGGTATCATCGACTATGGTTCCCTGATATATATCACCTTGCAGCGTTCTAAGTCTGCACGGGAGGCTATCCAAATCATGACTGCCTTGGTGGAACAATATGGATATTACTCAGAGGGCGAGACCTTTACGATCTGTGATCCCAACGAGGCATGGATCTTAGAGATGCAGGGATGTGGTCCTGACCGTACTGTCTCCAAGGAGCGTACCGTATGGGTCGCCGTCCGTATTCCTGATGAGGCAATCTGTGCCCATGCCAACCAGAGCCGTATCGGTAAGTTTGACATGAAGGACAAGCAGAACGTGCTTTACTCAAAGAATGTCATCAAGTATGCCCGTAAGAAAGGATGGTTTAATGGTAAGGATGAGGATTTCTCATGGAAGATGACGTATGCCGCTCCCGATTTCTCTGGTCGTCGTATCTGTGATGCCCGTGCCTGGAGTTTCTTCAATCATCATAAGAAAGGTATGGAGCGTTACCTGCCTTGGGCAATGGGACTTGACAAGGATGCGGAGGACATGCCCTTATGGGTGGTGCCCGACCACAAAGTCAGTGTGGAGGATGTCATGAATGACATGCGTGACCACTATGAGGGAACACCGATGGAGATTGACTCTACAGATATCGGCGGTGGTATCTGGCAGATGCCGTATCGTCCCACACCTTTATATTATAAGGTGGGTGACAAGAAATATTTCAATGAGCGTCCTATCTCTACCCAGCAGACAGCCTTCTCGTTTGTGTCTCAGATGCGTTCATGGCTTCCTCGTGAGGTAGGTGGCTGTTTCTGGTTTGGTAATGATGACGCCAATATGATAGCATACGTACCTGTCTATTGCTCAATGACCCGTCGTCCGGAGTGCTTCAATGCTCCAGGGGCGGACGATGTTACGTATTCCGACAAGAGCGCCTACTGGGTATGCAACTGGGTGAGCAATATGGTGTACCCCCGTTATACTGCATTGTTCCCTGACTTGCAGCAAGTACGTGACTCCTTGCAGCATGCCTATCTTTCACAACAGTCTGCTATAGAGGAAAAGGCAAAAGGTATGTCATCTTCTGAGAGGCAACAGTTCTTGAACGACTATAGCATCCAAAAGGCTCAGCAGATGCTGGCGCGATGGAAGCAGTTGGCGACCTTCCTGATAGTCCGCCATAATGACATGGCACGGAAACCTGTCGATGCCAACGGCAACTTTAAGCGGGGAAAACACGGGCTGGGAGCAACGGTGGAACGTCCTGGTTATCCTCAACCTTTCGCCCGTCGGATAGTGAAAGAGACAGGTGAGCGTTATGCCTCACCAGAATGATTAGTAAGTGGGACTCCTTTGAGTTCCACTTTTTTATGGAATATATTAGTCGCAAGCATAATTTTATCTATAAAAGTTTTGGTGATATAGAATTTTTAACTATCTTTGTACCCGAATGATAAATAGACAGAAACCCAAACAATCATAATATGAAAAAACTAATTTTGTTGATTTTAGTTTGTTTAGTGACCTTAACCATAGGTGCACAAAACATTAAGGTCCTGAAGTTTGAGCGGTTGGAGAAGGATATGACAGCCAACACTCATGGAACACAGAAATTGGACCAGAACGGCGAAAAGGCGGCACTGATTAAGATTCAGGCACCAGACCGCGGCTTTACTTTTAACGGTGGCTCTTTAGGTATTGTCGCCAGTGAGGAGCATGATGGAGAGATATGGCTTTATGTACCGCGTCGAGCCAAGAAGTTGACTATTCAGCACAAAGACTATGGTGTGCTTCGTGAATATTATTATCCAGTGACAATCGATGGTGCCCGTACCTATGAGATGTATTTGGACATCGGTATCGGTCGTTATGTCACGATTACCTCACAGATGGCGAACTCCACCATCTATATTGACGGCGAGCCAGTAGGGCAGTCACCGATTAACCATAAGTACCTGAACTATGGGCGTCATACCGTTCGTGCCCTGAAGGATCGCTATGAGGGTGAGACCTCTTTCATGATTACTACTGAGGACGATTCAAGTCTCCGTCTGGTGAATGTAGAGCAGCGTGATATGTCAGACCATTTCGGTGATGTGACGGTGAATGTCGAGAATAAGGCAGAGATATGGTTTGAGGGCAAGAACGTGGGTAATGGCAGTTGGCAGACTCAGTTGCGAGAAGGCTCATACGTGGTGGAGACCCGTAAGGCAGACTGCGACCCGGAGAAGACTTCCTTCACCGTTGTCGCCTTGACAAATAATATCGTACAGGCGGCACCACCGACACCTCATACTGGTCGACTGAGCCTTTATACTCGTCCACGTAACGCTGTGGCAACCATCAACGGCACGGACCCCATCGACCTGACGGAGTCACATACCCTGCCCATTGGTACCTATCAGATTAACTTGAGCCGTAAGGGCTATGTCAATAAGAGTGGACTGGAATATACCGTGAAACACAACCAGACAACACGTGACACGATTACCATGGAGCGTGTACAGTATATCAAGCCCACATCATTCTATTTCGGTGCCGGCTATACCATCCGTTCTTTAGGTGGTATTAATGTACTTGCTGGTGCTACCTATAAGAACTTCGACTTCCAGGTGAGTTACACCTTCGGACTTGGTGCGTCGGATGACGTGCCCTGGTATTCTACTGATGGCAACGACACCTATCTGAGTTCTATCAGTTATAAGCGTTCCACACTTGCCTTTAAACTGGGATACCAGTTCGCCTTGACAGAGCGTTTGGGTATTGTTCCGCAATTTGGATACGAGGTGGAGCGCCTGTCGGGTACGGTAGAGAACGGAACGAATCTCTATGGTGACGGTGCGGCAGCGAATTGCTTGTCATTAGGTGCCAAGTTACTCTATGCGCCGATGGAACGTTTTTACTTGTTTGCCAATCCTGCTGTGTCCTTTGGTGTCAGCAAGGATGACAACTTTGAGCGCCTCGCTGACAACAGCGACATCTCGGCTGGTGGCTTTATGATGACTATAGGTGCCATCTTTAACTTCTAACCTACACCTTATATATTATTTAAAGAAAGAACGATATGAAGACAAGAAATATCATCACAATACTCGCTGTACTCTCTCTCATTACCGGAATGACAGGTTGTAAGTCTGATGAGGAGTTGACAGCGAAGCCCGCCAACGAGATCCTGATTGTGGAGGGCGGTAATATCGAGATGCGTTCTGGCGATGAGACGAAAGATGTTGCCATCATTGCCAATTGTGCTTGGGAGATGAGTTATGACCCTACAGAGTGGAACACGCTGACCGTGCAACCGCAAAAGGGAAAAGGTAATGGTACGCTAGTGATCACTTCCGACCAGAACACAACGGTGTTTGACCGTGTGGACACCATCACGCTGAAGTCGGATGGTGGACTGAAGCAGAAGATCACGTTGCGTCAGGTCAGTGGTGACCCTTCCATCAATATCTCTAACAGAGCGTTGAATTTCGCGGCAGACCCTGATGCCTCTCAACTCTTGTCTATCAAGAGTAATGTGGAGGGCTGGAAGATACAGGTTCCTTCTGGTATTGACTGGCTGCATCTGGACAAGACATCAGGTAATGTGGGAACGGAAGTCATCGATGTCTCTGTTGACCCCGTACATAATGACGTGGCACGCTCCACCTCCTTTACCATCCTTTATGGTTCGAGCAGTGCCGATGTGTTAGTGACACAGGAGGCTATGAACAGTGACGACATCACTTTAGGTGTGAACACCGACCAGATCAATATGGAGCCCAGCGGTGGCGACTATGTCCTGGAAGTGAAAAGTAATGCTGTATGGCGTGCCTTCGTTCCCTCTTCCGCACAGTCTTGGCTGACGATAGAGCCAGCGATGGGGGTAGGTGATGGTGAGATTCATGTCAATTGTCATCCTAACAATGACGCTGACCACGACCGCCTCTCTGTGATAGTGATTGTTGCTGGTACGCAGAATCCACAGCAGGTTGACGTGTTAGTGCAGCAGGGTGAGGGCAATGTCCAGTATCCCACTCTGAGCGATATGGAGATGCTGAGCCAGCAGGCAATGCCTACCGAGGCAATGCTCTTCTTTGAGTTCAGTGCTGCCTCTGAGGTGGGAGCATACGGCTTCTGCTGGAGTACGACGAATCAGATTCCTACAATCAGCGACGAGGTACAAGAGATGGGCAATGGTGGCACACAGGCTATTGTGGAAGGTCATGTGGGCGGACTGACTCCTGAGACAACCTATTATGCCCGTGGTTATGTGAATTTCGGTGGTCAGGTATTCTACACACCGAATGTACTGACGTTTACGACTCCAGCGGAGACTGTCGAGCCTTCTGACGGGGACAATCCTGATCCTACTCTTTCGAGAGAGTTGCAATCATTTTGATTTACTTGTAATTGCATAAACGAAATACGTTATGAAAAGACTATTAACAATCATATTCGCCCTTGCTCCCCTCATGGGATGGGCACAGACGGTGCAAGCACCCGAATTCAACTTTGATGGTGACAACCTTGTGATGACAACTGGAACGGCAAATGCCAGTATCTTCTATGGTATTGCGGAATTGTCTGACTTGACTGACGAGGTGGTTACTGCTACCACGAACAGTCTGGTGCAGTTGAATACCTATTACACCCAGCCTATTGAGATTAAGAGTAATGTAGTCATCAAGGCGGTAGCCTTAGCAGAGGAAGGTAACACTACCGTCTCATCAGACACCACCATTCTTGCCTACGGATATACGTTATGGGTAGCATTGCAAACAGCGATGGACCGTGGTAATACGGTTTATGCGAAAGCCAATGGTAATACTGCCGTGGATTCTCAACTTCTGAGCGACTTGCAGTGGGCTATAGAGGAGGGAGAGATGATGATGAATGCCCGTGGCTCTGCTCCCTATTTCGAGGCAGAACACTTCGCCCAGACCATCAATGACTTGTGCGACCAGATAGAGGCAATCATCGGTACTGATGAACCCTACGCTGTGCTCAGCAACGACAACACCGTCCTGACGTTCTACTATGACGATCAGAAGACGGCTCGTGGAGGAATGAGTGTAGGTCCGTTTAGTCACTATCAGGAAATGGAATGGAACAGTGTCAAGGGCGTTATCAACACAGTGACCTTCGATACTTCCTTTGCCGATTACCTGCCCACCAGTACCGACTATTGGTTTGACGGCATGTACCTCCTCAATACCATTGTCGGCATAGAAAACCTGCATACACAAAACGTGACCTCGATGAAGTGGATGTTCGATAGTTGTTCGAGTCTGACTTCCTTAGACCTGTCTCACTTCAATACTGAGAATGTGACGAATATGGACAATATGTTCTGGGGCATGTCGCAACTGACGGAGTTGAAACTGGATAACTTCAACACCGAGAAGGTAACCAGCATGGACTATATGTTTGCAGGCTGTACTAAACTGCAAGCCCTTGACCTCAGCAGTTTCAATACCGCTGCTGTTGAGGTTATGTCGGGCATGTTCAATGGATGTGCAGCCTTGACAACCCTTGACTTGAGTGGTTTCAATACGGAGAATGTGACGAATACAGATAATATGTTTAAAGACTGTTCTTCACTCGCTGCCATACAGGCAGGTAATGCTAACATCCCTGCTATAGAATATAATAAAATCGATAACCCGAACCTGCTGGTATATGTCAATGACGCATCACTTGTTCCTGGTGGTATACAGAACGTGGTTGTGAATGGCGTGGCAAAGGAGATTATCCTGAGAGACACGATAGCCGGTAATAACAACTGGTACTGCCCACAGCCGTTCACGGCACAGAAGATATCGTATACCCGTAACTTCCAGCAGCAGACACAGATTGGTGTGAGCCGTGGTTGGGAGACTATCGCCCTGCCGTTTGACGTACAGACGGTAGCCGCTGAGGACACTCGTGTCATCACACCGTTTGGTGATGACAGCAGCAGTTATCACTTCTGGTTGCGTCGCCTGACCTCTAACGGACTGCAGAGCGTGACACAGATAGAGGCGAATACCCCTTATTTGATTAGTATGCCGAACTCAACAGAGTATCCTGAGGAATATAAACTCGCAGGCAAGGTGACCTTCTCCGCGGAGAATGCGAGCGTTCCCGAGTCGAATCTGGTCTTTGACGAGAGTGCCGACTTCTTCATGGCACCCGTCTTTGAGTCCTTGGAGGCTCAGCAGCATATCTATGCGTTGAACGTAGGGGAGGAGCGTGCCGGTCATCCTGAGGGTAGTGTGTTCGAGCAGAACTACCGTGAGTTGCGTCCCTTCGAGGCATTCACAAAGCATCTGAGTAATGGCGGTGCCCGCTTCCTGTCGATTGAGGATATGCTGGACGGCGGTGTGACGGGGATTGAAGAGTTGAAGAATGGAAGGATTGAAGGATTGAAGTCCGAGAGTTGGTACGACTTGAATGGTCGTCGTGTGCTCTATCCGACCAAGGGTGTCTACATCAAGAATGGTCGCAAAGTCGTGATTAAGTGAGCGAAGAATACGAGCGTGCTCGTATTCTTCCGAACGTGAACGAGTTCGAGCACCGCTCAAAGTCGTGATTAAGTAATTTGTACATTCACAGTGATTCCCGGATAGTTTCCTACCGACAAACTGGTTGTTTGTTACCGAGAAACAGGTCGTTTGTTACCGAGAAACTCTGTCTTTCTCACGCGCGCGTGCGCGCACTATAAATTTTTAAAACCTTGTCACCGTTGCCACCTTGCAAAACTATTTGATAATCAGTGGATTGTCGGTAACAACGAAGCGGCAACGGTGACAACGATTGGCGGCATCGGAGACTTTCACCCGACGGAGACTTCGAGGGCGGAGAGGATACGCTTACAGATTATCGACTTTGGAGGTTGGTGGATTTAATGCGATTCTACAGAGGCTCTTTGTCGGGATTATTCTTTGCTTCCACCGTATGTGCTTCGTCTCTTGACAACTCCAAAGCGACCGGTTAATGTAAAAAAGTACCTAAAAAATTTGGCACTTTCTTGACTTATCCTTATCTTTGCAATCGAAGACAGATAGATTTTAATAAATCTAAGACCTTGATATTTGTAAAAACAGATAAGGAATGATGAATATAATTCATAAACACATCGATTATTTTATGAGAAGATTAGTTGCTTTATGCTCCTGTCTTTTGCTGACACTGACGGTATCAGCGCAGACGTGGGAGGATGTCAGGGAGAGTGAGGACTATATCTACGGTGAAGGCTGGGGTAGTACCGTCGCCGAGGCGGAGCGTAATGCCCTTGCCAACCTGATTGGTAAGATAGCCACCAATGTGACTGGAGAGGCACAGAGTTCTGTGAAGGTACAACATGGAGACGGTAAGTTGAACGAGGAGTCGCAGTTTACCCAGACCGTGAATACCTATTCACAGGCTACGCTGACCAATACCCAGCAGCAGGTGTTGAAGAGTGAGCCGGACGCCTATGTCGTGCGTTGGATCAAGAAGTCGGAGGTGGAGAAGATCTTCGAGTCACGTAAGCGTAAGGCGATAGACTTGGTGGAGTCGGCTCTCCGTGCCGATAAGAAGGGTAAGGTGGATGATGTGTTGCGTAACTACTACTGGGCGCTGACCCTTCTGAAGTCGTTGCAGTATCCTAACGATGTGATGTACACAGACGATGATGGTGAGGAGCATGTGCTTACCAACTGGATTAAAGAGGAGATGGACGATACCTTTGATGACCTGAAAGTCATCTATGACGGTCGTGAGGGTAATGATGTGCATCTTTCCATTACTTATAAGGACAAGCCTGTGAATAGTGTCGACTATTGTTTCTGGGACGGTCAGTCGTGGAGTGCTATCTATAGTGCGAAGGATGGCTGGGGTGTTCTGGAACTGGCACCGGGTTATGAGAGTTCCCATGTGCAGTTGAAGTTTGAGTATGAGTATGCTGGTGAGGCAAAGATCGACAAGGAGGTGGAGATGGTGCTGAATGCCGTCAAGGGGACTCCTATGCCTGACGCTTTCAAGAATGTGAAACTGGAGAATAAGGAGAAGCCCAAGGAGCGTGCCGAGCGTCAGCAGAAGATGGCGAGTGAGTCATTCACCACCAATGCCGCCGAGGTGATTGCTCCTCCCAAACCCATAGCGAAGAAAGACAAGGATGCCTCTAAGTATATGTCTGCCTTGGAGCAGGTGGTGAAGGCTATCAAACAGAAGAACTATGATTCGGTACGCTCCTTCTTCAGTGATGGAGGATGGGATATGTTCACCAAACTGATGAAGTACGGTAAGGGTAAGGTGCTCGACTCATCCGACATTCGTCTTTATGAAGACAACGGTAGTGTACTGGTACGTGGACTGCGCATGTCGTTCTCCTTTGCCTCTGGTGTCAGGAAGTCGTTTGTGGAGGATGTCGTCTTTGCCTTCGATGAGGGACAGAAGATTGACAATATCTCCTTCGGATTAGGAAAGACTGCCGAGGATGATATCCTGAACAAGGGTGTCTGGGAAGAGAAGTCACGCTTCGCCATCATGAACTTCCTGGAGAACTATAAGACCGCCTATGCCCTGAAGCGTCTCGACTATATCCGTTCTATCTTCGATGATGATGCCGTCATCATTACGGGTTCGGTGGTGAGCAGGGCTAATCAGAACGTCAATATCGAGAACCAGTCGACCATCAGTCAGGAGGGTAACTTGATTATCAAGAAGAACCGCCAGACGAAGGACGAGTATCTCGCCAACCTCAAACGCTGTTTCGAGCGTAACGAGTTCGTGAATATCCGCTTCTCTAACAATGATGTCATCAAGATGGGAGAGGGTGGTGAGTCATACGCCATCCAGATACAGCAGGACTACTATTCCTCTACTTATGGTGACAAGGGATATCTGATGCTGATGGTGGATATCAATGAACCTACCAAGCCACTGATAAAACTGAGAACCTGGCAACCCGAGAAAGACCCCGACTTCGGACTTTACGGACCAGGCGACTTTTAAGTATGAAATAGCGTATAATTATTAACAAAAATCTTTAGCATTATGAAAACAATGAAATTTATTGTGATGTTGGTCGCACTGTCATTCTCTATGAGCGCTATGGCTCAGAGTTCTGTACAGGCAAAACTGAAGGAAAACAAAACCGCCCTGAAGAAGGAGGATGTCTCTAAGGATGCCAAGAAAGAGGCTAAGCGACTGAAGAAAGAGGGATGGACCGTATCACCCGGTGGACTGCCCTTGGAGAAACAGGTCAACCGTCTGTATATGTTCTTGGAGCAATATGACGAGGAGATGAATCCCCTCTATTTCGACGGTGAGGGTCGCTCAACTGCCGAGAACTTCGCGGCAGCCCAGATTCAGGCTACTGAGTTAGCACGTATGAATCTTGCCAGCAAGATCAGTTCAGAGGCAACGGGTATTATCGATAACCTGGTGGCCAACAAGATGCTCGCTGACGACCAGGCTGCCTCTATCACCACGACGATGGTTGAGAACAAGACCATCTTCTCTCAGAAGTTAGGTCGTCTGCAGACCCCACTGGTCGTTACCCGTGAGTTGAAGAACAAGAACAAGGAGGTGATGGTTCGTGTCGTTTCCAAGACATCTGCCATTCAGGAGATTGCCAAGGAGGCTATCCGTGCAGAGTTGGAGAAAGGCGGCAAAGAACTGAGCGAGGAACTGAAGGCTTATTTGGGTAAGGATTAATGAGTCGACTCTGGAGATACTTCATCGTGACGATTCTCGCATTCTTCGTCGTGGGAATCTATGTGCTGGCGGCTTTCAACCTGAAAGTCTTCAACCCCGTCGCTGAGATCCTTGACGACTATTCGTTTACGGATTTCTATTATAAGTTGCTGGACGGGGCAGGTAAGAGGGACACCAGTCGCATCGTGACCATCGTGGATATGACGGAGTTGAGAAAGCGCCGTGACTTTGCGCAACTGTTCATGGAGGTGAACGCGCTTCACCCCAAGGCAGTCGGCGTGGATGTGGTGTTTGAGGGCTACAAGGACGAGGATCTTGAGGGAGACACCTTGCTGGCGATGACCGTCCAGCAACTGCAGAACTTCGTGTTCTCCTATAAGATAATCGACAGCATGGAGGGCGAGACAGTACACTCGTTCTTCTCACCCAATGACTCCGTCAACGAGGGTTTTACGAATATGCCGCGCCAGTTGTACGGCGGTATGAAACGTAGTGTGAGTATCGGACGCGACGTAGGAGGAACGGTACAGCCGTCTTTTATCAAGAAGGTGTCTGAGATCTATGCCGGACAGGAGGTCATTCCTCTTGCTGACAAGGACCTGAGTATCAATTTCTCTCCGAAGTATTACCAAATAGTATCCTATGACTCCCTCCTTGAGAACCGTGACCTGATAGAGGATCATCTGGTGCTGATAGGAGCCATGAAGGAAGAAGGGGATATGCACTACACCCCGCAAGGTAAGATTGCCGGTGTGGAGTTACTCGCCTATGCCGCAGAGACGATGCTTCGTCAGTCAGAGATCAAGCATGCCTCTACAGGAGTCACCGTTGTGGTATCGTTCATCGTCGTCTTCTTGTCAGTCATCTTGTTGTCACTGTACAAGCAGTTTGTCTCCAGTAAGAAGACGTTGTTCCATGTCATTCTCTCCACCTCCTTGATACGAGGTCTGTTTATCTGTGGTTGGCTGTCGCTGATAGTATGGGTCACCTTCATTCTTTTCTGCCGGTACAACTACAGTATCAGTCTGGCGATAGCCATGTCGGCGATCGCGTTGATCTATATGGCGGAGAATCTGTACGATACCTTTAAGACTACTATAGAATTTAAACGTAATAAGAAAAATGAATCATAAGAAAATCATTGGTCTGTGGTTGCTTCTGCTGATGCCCCTTGCCCTGATGGCAAAAGATAAGAAAGTGTCTTATGTCGTCTCCAAAGTGAGTGGACGCGTGGAGTTGATAACCCCTAAAGGGAAGCATAGGGTGGAGAAGGGTGATGTGCTGACAGCCGACGCCACTATCGATGTCTCTTTTAGCGGATCTATGACCTTGCTTGCAGAGAACAGCAATAAGCAATACGTCATCAATGCGCCCGGCAAGGCAAAGTTGGAGTCGTTCCTGGCAGATAAGCGTAATACAGTGCTTACGCTGACAGAGGACTATGTCAAGTCTGTCGTTGCACAACTCCGCAAAGAGAAGTCAGTGAAGGTTCGTCGTCACAGCGATCCTGCCACCGTTACCCGTGAACAGTTAGTGAAGGACACGCTCTTCCAAGAGAAGGACCTCAATGACTCGCTGATGACAGAGAAGGCAGATACCGTACAATGTCAAAACTAAATATCACAAAACTATGAAAAGGAATATCATAATTATTCAACTGCTGATGTTGGTATTAGCATTGCCCGTTCAAGCCCAGAATAAGAATTTCCGTCAGGACTTCGAGGCTTTCAAGAACAAGGCGAAGAAAGAATATGCCGACTTCCGCAAGAAAGCACTTGCCGAGTATGCCCAGTTTGTCCGTGAGGCATGGGAGGAGTTCGGTGCCGAGCCACCTGTCGAGGTTCCTAAGGAAGAGAAGGTGATGCCGATGGTCACACCAGAATTCGAGGACGAGACAGCGTCGTGGTTTACGAAACTGTTTGGTCTTGACAAGAAAGACCCTCAGAAGGAAGCCGAGAGGAAGGCAAGGAAAGAGGCTAAGGAGGTTGAGAAAAAGGCAAAGAAGGAAGCCAAGCGCAGGAAACGTGAACTTACCAACGACCATCTTGCCGTACAGCAGGTTGTCGCTGCTCCTGCACCTGCCCCCAAACAACCTCAGCCTCTGGCAGAAGTCGTTCCTGTGCCGGAGAAAGCCAACGACTATATGACGTTTGATGTCTTCGGTACCCAATGCCGTGTACGTATTGGTGATAACTGCCGTATTCATCTGAACGGGCTTAGCGGCGACGAGTTGGCGGATGCCATTGGCGAGTTCTCTAAGTCACAATATGACAATATGCTCTATGACTGTCTGCAGGAGCGTAAGAACCACCACTTCTCTGACTGGGCATATTATCAGATGCTGCTCGCCTTGACAGATAAGTTCTATGGCAAGCATACCAACGAGGGTACCTTGGTGATGGGCTTCTTGTATTCCCAGTCTGGCTATAAGATGCGTTATGCCCATGATAACTCGAAACTCTATATCCTTGTGGCAAGTCAGTATAACATCTTCAAGAAGTCGTTCTTCTATGTGGATGGTGAGTGCTACTACCTGCTTGACAATATCGGCGATGACGCCAAGTTGGCTATCTGTAAGGCTAAGTTCCCCAAGGAGAGTCCGCTGTCACTCCAGATAACCGCCGTGCAGGACTTCACGGAGAATCCTACCTTAGAGCGTACCATCACCTCTCCACGGAATCCAGACTTCAGTTTCACGCTGAAGTCAAACAAGAATTATATTGATTTCTATAACACCTATCCCTCGTCCTATACCGACAATAACTTCATGACGCGCTGGGCGATGTATGCCAACACCCCTCTGGAGAAGGGTATCACCGCACAACTCTATCCGTCCATGCGAGAGAAGTTGGACGGTATGTCACCTCTGGAGAAGGTACAGCAGTTAGACTGGTGGGTTCAGGGAACAGTTGACGTTAAACGTGAGAACCCCGACCAGGGCTGTTTCCTCTACGCCTTTGATGATGACGTATGGGGTTTTGACCGTGCCTTCTTCGGCGAGGAGACCTTCTTCTATCCCTATTGTGACTGTGAGGACCGTTCCATTCTGCTCTCTCATCTGGTCAGAGACCTTGTCAACCTGGACGTTGTCTTAGTGTACTATCCTGGTCATCTTGCCATGGCGGTTAACTTCCAGGAGGATGTTCCTGGTGACTATATCATGGTGGATGGTCGCAAGTTCACAGTATGTGATCCTACTTATGTGGGCTCTGATGTGGGTGAGACCATGCCTACTATGAAGGACAAGAGTACAACAGTTATCTTGTTACAGAGAAAAGGATAATAAGTGATAAAAACAAAGTGGAACTCAAACGAGTTCCACTTTATTTATGTCCTGTTCCATCTCACAATAGTGGCAGGTCAGGATACCGTCCGTCACATGGAAGTGTGTGAGCATAGGCTCGTTATTCGTGATACACTTCGGATTGTTGCATTTCACGATACCCCGTATCTCGTCAGGGGTGCGTACCGGTTTCTTCTCCACCACCTCGAAGTCGTGGATGATATTCAGTACCACGTTGGGTGCCACAACAGAGAGACGGGAGATCTCCTCGTCGGTAAACCATTTGTTCTCTACCTTGATAAAGCCTTTCTTTCCCACTTTCTTGGAAGGGAAGTTATAACCGATGGTGACAGGTGTTCCCAGTTCGTCCAGTTTCAGCAACTGTGCCACCTGATAGGTCTTCTCGGAAGGTATGTGGTCTATTACGGTGCCGTTCTCAATAGCGGCAACGAGCATCTGGTTCTTATTCATTATATAATCGTTTTATCGTTCTTTACTTCATCTAAACTGATACCGAGTACGTCACAGAAGATCGCCTCACGGGCAAAGAGTCCGTTGCCAGCCTGCTGGATATAATAAGCATGGGGATTGTCATCCACATCGTAAGCGATCTCGTTGACACGGGGCAGCGGATGCAGGATCTTCATGTTAGGCTTGGCAAGGCGCAGCATGTCATTATTCAGGATATACACGTTCTTCACCCGCTCGTATTCCATCAGGTCGGAGAAACGCTCCTTCTGCACACGGGTCATATACAGGATGTCGGCATCGGCAATCACCTTCTCGTTGAAGGCGGTATGCTCCTGGAACTTGATACCATGTTCCTTGCAGTATAACTTATACTCGTTGGGCATGGCGAGTTCTTTCGGTGCCACGAAATGGAAGGTGGGGTTGAAATGACGCATCGCCATAATCAGGGAGTGGACGGTACGACCGTATTTCAAGTCACCAACCAGATAGATATTGAGGTTGTCCAGCGTACCTTGTGTCTTGTAGATACTGTAAAGGTCGAGCATACACTGAGACGGATGCTGGTGAGCACCGTCACCGGCATTGACGATAGGT